>WBZO01000798.1_pt1 | contig 58329 bp, 47 predicted proteins | sample 5204261 | NCBI WGS metagenome assembly WBZO01 (sample SAMN12412400, study PRJNA552823) | activated sludge metagenome | isolation source: activated sludge from anammox sidestream of wastewater treatment plant... | place: USA: North Carolina | collected 2017-09
TAATCAGCACCATTTCGACCAGAAAACAAACCATAACTTTAGCATCTTCGGTCGAACCAATTTGCGCTAATGACAAAATCTCTTACCAAAATCAATTGATTGAGATTTTTTCAGGAGTGACTAATTATATCCATACCATTTTCCCCATTTCTAGTGGATGCGTCAGCAATGGGTGACAAGGATAGATACGTAAGTAGTATCGTTGTCTGCCACACAATGCTGGTGCGTGGCGTAGTTCAAACTGATGTTCATCTGTTCCTTCAATAAGACCAGTACACTTTAACCGGATTTGCTGAAATTCATTCAGCCTTTTTTTATTGTATTCTCGTGAAAGCAGCAGTTCCACGACAACATCTTCTGGTTGTAGACCGTTTAGCCTAACAGCAAGTTTGAAATGTAAGGTATTGCCGAATTCGAGTTGTTTATTGGGTACATCAAGCCGTCGCATACTGACACCATCCCATGCTGCATTGATTCGAGCTTTCCAGGCAGCAATGTCTTTAGCGATTGTAAAGTTATCCTGACTGTAGCCTGTACCTTGTTGACTGGCACGAGTATAAAACTTTTTGATATATTCTCTAACCATGCGTTTGGTGCCATATTGGGGTAAGAGAGTGGCCATTGAGTGTTTGGCCTTGTTTACCCATTCAACTGAATAGCCAGATTTACCGTAGCTATAATAGAGTGGAATAACTTGATCTTGCAGGATCTCATAGAAAGATCGACCTTCTTCTGCATCACGTAATGATGCTTCCATATCTTCTGAAACAGGTTTAATCCCCCATCCGTTTTTACCGTCATAACCTTCTCCCCACCAGCCGTCGAGTATGCTCATGTTGAGTGTACCGTTGATTCCTGCTTTCATTCCTGAAGTACCACTGGCTTCCAACGGGTAAATCGGATTGTTGAGCCAGACATCCACGCCGGATACCAATCTTCGAGCCAGGCGCAAATCATATCCTTCCACTAACAGAATGTGTCCTCTGAATTCAGGCATATCGGCAATCTGATAGATACGGCGGATGAACTCTTGTCCAGGTTGATCAGCCGGATGTGCTTTACCAGCAAAAATCAGTAGTACTGGGCGCTCTGGGTTAAGCAGTAGTTTACGTAGCCAATCTAGGTCTCTTAACAACAATGTAGCGCGCTTGTAGGTGGCAAAGCGCCGTGCAAATCCTAGCGTCAATATATTGGGATTGATCGGATCAGCAAATCTGAGTAGGCGGTCAAGGTGCGCTTCGGAGCCGTGGTTACGCAGGTTTTGCTCAGTCAGGCGTGCGCGGATACCATAAAACATTTGTGATTTCAGGCTTTGTCTGACACTCCAAAATATGTGATCTGGAATGTTATAGATACCCGCCCAAAATTCAGGATCACATTGCTTGGTGCGCCACTGTGGACCCAGACGGCGATCGAATAAGTCTACCCATTCTTGTGCTAAAAATGTGGGGATGTGGATACCATTTGTAACATAGTCAACTGGATTTTCCTCTGGTTCAATTTGTGGCCATAAATCCTGACAAATTTTTGCAGACACATCTCTGTGAATTCTGCTAACCCCGTTATGCATCCTAGACATGCGGATAGCTAGCGCAGTCATATTGAAATCGGGGTTGCCTAAGGTACGGCCTAATGCCATGAATTCTTCTGGAGAGATTTTCAGTTCTTCATAGATTGCTCGGAAGTAGTGATGCATCATGTCTTCTGGAAAATGATCGTGCCCAGCAGGGACAGCAGTATGTGTGGTAAAGACTGTGCAAACTGCAACTGCTTCTACCGCACTGGCAAAATCTAATCCTTGTCGTACTAACTCAAGTGCGCGTGCCAACATCATGAAGGCAGCATGACCTTCATTGCTGTGCCAGATTGTCGGCTTGATTCCCATGGCATTCAGTGCAGCCACGCCACCAATACCAAGGATAATTTCTTGCTCAATACGCATGGTTTTGTTGCCACCGTATAGCTGATGCGTAATCAGACGATCTTGTTCGGAATTTTGTGATAAATCGGTATCTAGCAGATATAAACTTACGTGGCCAATTTGGGCTCGCCAGACTTTGACAGCGACGACTCGTCCGGGGAGTTGTACAGATATCAAAACTTCTGAACCATCGTCATGTAGTACCGGTCTTACTGGTAAATCTTCAAAATCTGAATCACGGTAGAGAGATTGTTGGTTACCTTGACCATCAATAGTCTGGAAGAAATAGCCCTGTCGATAAAGTAATCCTACTGCTACAAAAGGAAGACACAGATCACTCGCTGCTTTACAGTGATCTCCCGCTAGAATACCAAGGCCACCAGAATAAACTGGTAGGCTTTCGTGAAAACCAAATTCAAAACAAAAGTATGCGACCTGATCGCGTACGTTGAATCCTTCGATAGGCTGGTAAAGTGAAGATTCTAGATGGTAAGAATCGTAAGCAGATAGCACACTGTTGTAGTGGCTCAGAAAAGTTAAATCTTCTGCAGCTTTGAGTAGCGCAGATTCGTCCACTCGCCTGAGAAATGCTTTGGGACTATGTCCTACCACTTCCCATAGCTCTGGATCTAATCGTGAAAATAGGGCACGTGTGGCTCGATCCCAACTGTACCAGAGATTATTTGCTAGCTCTTCCAGCCGGTTAAGGCGTTCAGGTATTTTGGGACTGACGGTTAGTGTAAATGCAGTGCGTTGAGTCATTTATTGAGTTCCCTTAGTAGATAAATCACGGATGTTCAAATGTTGAACAGGTGCTGACGGTAGTATTTTAGTTCTTCTATTGAATCGTAAATATCTGCTAATGCTTCGTGTTTGCCTTGTTTGTTAAATCCCTGGGCAATTTCAGGTTTCCAGCGTTTGGCTAATTCCTTAAGCGTGCTGACATCTAGGTTGCGATAGTGGAAGTAGGCTTCTAATCGAGGCATGCATCTGGCCAGGAAACGCCGATCCTGACAAATGGAATTTCCACACATAGGAGAAATCCCTGCCGGAATGTATGGCTCTAAGAAAGCCAGCATTTGTGCTTCAACTTCAGCCTCGCTTAATGTTGAGGCTTTAACTTTATCGATCAACCCGGATTTGCTATGAGTAGATTGATTCCATTTGTCCATGCCCTCAAGGATACTATCTGGCTGCGAAACTACCAATACCGGTGCTTCGGCTAGCGTATTAAGTTGTGCATCTGTGACAACCAGCGCGACTTCGATAATGCAGTCGGTATTTGGATTGAGGCCGGTCATTTCCATGTCTATCCAGATAAGGTTATTGTTGTCTTGTGCCATATTCTGAATGTTTATTGAATGAATTTTCAAAATGCAATTGTGTCACACCCAAGTATACTTGTTGCCGGTTGATCTGTTTCTCTTGTTTTTCAGAAAGAATGAGTAAGAGTAAAATTTTGGTACATCCTGCGTGGATACTTAATTTTTAGGTGGTTTTATGCATATTTTTACAATTGTTTTTATTCTTGCATTGTTATTGACTACGCTGGTGCAGCTATGGCTGGCTACTCGTCATATTCACTATATAACGATAAATCGTGATCGAGTTCCAGAGGCTTTTGCTTCGCAGATAAGTTTGTCAGCTCATCAGAAAGCGGCTGATTATACTTGTGCAAAAGTGCGTCTGAGTTATCCAAATATTTTGCTCGGTGCTGGTTTGTTGTTGTTATTGACGCTGGGAGGCGGATTGGAATGGTTATCAGATTTCTGGCATACCTGGTTTAGTGATTCGTTATGGCATGGAATGGTACTTATTTTTAGTGTGTTGGCTTTATTAAGTATCGTTGAAATTCCTTTTAATTATTACCGTACATTTGTTATTGAGCAGCAATATGGATTCAACAAGATGACGCCTGTAATGTTTTTTGTCGATCTGATAAAACAATATGTGTTAGGTATATTGCTAGGAGCTCCCTTATTGCTGTGTGTCCTATGGTTGATGGAAAAAATGGGAGATAACTGGTGGTTGTATGCTTGGTTGACCTGGATTGGTTTTAACTTGTTTTTGTTGGCAGTTTATCCAAATTGGATTGCACCACTGTTCAATAAATTTTCACCACTTGAAAATGATTTACTTAAGGCACGGATTGAAAATTTATTGCAGAAATGCGGTTTTGAATCCAATGGTTTGTTTGTCATGGATGGCTCACGCCGCAGTAGTCATGGAAATGCTTATTTTACTGGATTTGGTAAAACCAAGCGGATCGTGTTTTTTGATACGTTATTAGATCGCTTGGAAGCGGCTGAGATTGAAGCTGTTTTGGCACATGAGCTGGGTCATTTTAAACGGCGGCATGTCATCAAACGGATTGGATTATCGTTCGTAGTCAGTTTGCTATTTTTATGGGTACTTGGTTATTTAATGCAGCAACCATGGTTTTATACTGGGTTGGGTGTTCAGGTAACTGAGGTACCGTCAGCAGCTATGGCATTACTACTATTTTTTCTGGTAATGCCGGTGTTTACCTTTTTGTTACATCCATTATCTAGTCTTTATTCTCGCAAGCATGAGTTCGAGGCAGATGAATATGCAGCGCAGCAAGCTTCAGCAGCGGATATGATTCAGGCACTGGTTAAGATGTATCAGGATAATGCTGCTACGCTCACGCCAGATCCGTTACATTCTGCTTTTTATGATTCGCATCCGCCGGCAGCAATCCGGGTTGCCCACCTTAAGCAAATCATTGCAGCAGGAGGTGCCGCATGACGAATGTTTGTGATTTGACTAATCGAAAATGTAAACCCTGTGAAGGAGGCGTCCCACCATTAAAGCAGGAAGAGACTGAGCGGCTTTTAAAGCAGCTAGAACCAAGTTGGCAGTTGATTGATAACAAAATTAGCCGAACTTTTTCTTTTAAGAATTATTATCAAACTATGGCTTTTGTAAATGCAGTTGCGTGGATTTCTCACCAAGAAGATCATCATCCTGATATGGTGGTTGGCTACAACCAATGTCGTGTGGAATACACTACGCATGCTATTAACGGATTATCGGAAAATGATTTTATCTGTGCAGCAAAAGTTGACATGCTACTCGTATCTTGAGCATTAGTAGTGCAGATAAAAATGAGGTTAATTCGCTATTACTCGGGAGGGTGATCGCAGCTTATGGTCGTCATTTTGAAGTTGAAACAGCACAAACCGTTTATTCCTGTGTTGTGCGAGGTAAGAAAAAGGGGGTGGTATGCGGAGATCGAGTAGAGATTCTGCTCACAACAAAAGGTCAGGCTATTATCGAAACTGTTCTACCCCGTTCAAACCTCTTTTATCGTAGTGAGCTCTTTCGTGAGAAGCTGATTGCAGCAAATGTCACTCAATTGGTTTTTATGCTGGCAATCGAGCCGACGTGTAGTTTTGAGTTGCTCGATCGTTGTTTAATCACTGCTGAAAACCAAGGAATTAAGCCACTTATTTTATTGAATAAGATTGACCTGGCTGGTCAGAGTACACAAAGTCATACGGCCAGACAGCATTTGACGTTTTATCGCGAACTGGGGTATCCCGTATTAGAAATCAGCGCAGAAAACAGTGTTCAATCACTGATTCCATTATTGATTGGGCAAATTAGCTTACTGGCAGGACAATCAGGTGTGGGCAAATCAACACTGTTGAATATGCTGATTCCATCAGCGCAGCAGACAACTGCGGAAATTTCTGATGCATTAGATAGCGGACGGCATACAACAACACATGCTCGCCTGTTTCATTTTGATGCTAGTAGCAGCATCATAGATTCTCCTGGATTCCAAGAATTTGGTCTGCAGCATCTAGATGAAGCATCTTTGGCATGGGGGTTTATTGAATTTCGCCCTTTTCTGGACCAGTGCAAATTTCGGAATTGTCGACATGTTTCAGAACCAGGTTGTAAATTACTGCAAGCGGCTCAAGCGGGTATTCTAAATTCACGTCGCCTGGCTTGTTACCATAAGCTAATAAATAGTATCAGGAAAGTGCCACCTGGCAGGTAAGATGTTTCATTCATGCTTCTGCCAGGCTCTGCTTTTGGTTATTTCAAATCGATTAATTCCACATCAAATATTAGTGCTGAATTCGGCGGGATAATGCCACCCGCACCCTGAGTACCGTATGCCATAGAAGAAGGGATGATTAAGGTACGTTTTCCACCAACTTTCATACCCAATACTCCTTGATCCCATCCTTTGATGACTCGCCCGGCACCCAGCATAAATGAAAAAGGAGTACCACGTTCGCGGGAACTATCAAATTTTATACCTTTATGATCTTCTACTGTAGGGTCGTAGAGCCAGCCTGTGTAATGTACGTTGGCGGTTTTACCGATATCAGCTTCTTCGCCCGTACCAACTTGGGTATCTATTTTTTCCAGTGTCGCTACATCTGCAACATTTACATAGTGTGGTGCGGTATGTTCTCCAGCAGCTTGGATATTTACTGATAAAAGCAAACACCCTGCAAAGGTAGCGCCTAACAGTAATTTTATTGTGTTCATTATCACCTCTGGTTAATAGTATTCATAATTTGGTTGATTGGAAAATTCAGGAATTACTGAGCAGTTATGTGTTTCACTACATCATTCTGAACAATGAGGATAATAAAGCAATTTCTCGTTGCCTGGTTTGTTCTGAAAATAAAGAAGCAAAGTAACGATACTTCGAATGTGTATGGTAGTAAGCGCTACACAGAGTGAAACTACGAAAAGGTACCGGTTTTATATTGCTCGATCAATGGTAAAAAGTGCTTTGCTGGAATAGGAGGTGTAAGTAGAAATCCTTGGACGTGATGGCAGTTAGCTTGATGTAGAAAATCAAGTTGCGTTTGTGATTGAACACCTTCTGCGCGTATCTGCATATTAAGATTTCGAGCAAGTGCAATGATTGCTGTAATGATCACCGAACTATCAGTTTTGCCAGCAATATCTTGAACGAGTGGTTGACCGATCTTGATAGTATCAATGGGCAGTCGTCGCAAATAATTAAGGGATGAATAGCCTGTACCGAAGTTATCCATCACAATTTTTACGCCTATTTTCTTTAATTCATTCAGAATTTTGGTGCTGCCGTCTATGTCTTGCATCAGTATAGATTCATTGATTTCAAGCTCTAGTTTTGTAGGATCTAGTTTTGTTGCTTGTAATGCTTCAGTAGCGTGATTGATTAGCTGGAGTTGATCTAGCTCTATGACCGAAATATTGACTGCAATAAAATCAAGTTCAAAACCAATGTCTTGCCAATATTTAGCCTGTTTGCAAGCTTCATGTAATACCCATTTGCCAATTTTAACAATTGAGCCAGATTCTACGGCTAAAGGAATAAATTTATCTGGCGGAAGCAACCCAAGTTCTGGGTGGTGCCAGCGAACCAATGCTTCGGCTCCGATAATCTTGCCTGTAGCAAGATCAATCACCGGTTGATAGTGCAGCACAAGTTCTTTGTCGTTAATGATATGTTGTAATGATTGTTCAATCTTAACCTTTTGTAATGATGCATCACTAATCTCTCGGGCATAGAATCTATAAGTATTTGGCCAGATTTTTTTGGTAAAGGATAGTGCTCCTTCTGCGTTAGCCAGCAATAATTCAATTTCCTTACCATCTTGTGGATAGAGAGAGATGCCTATGGTCAGCGTGATATAAAACTCCAGATCATGAATGATGAACGGAGTTGTAGCGAGTTTTAGCAGTTGGCTTGCAAATGTCTGCACTTGATCAGAGCTAGCCAGACCAGTTTTGAGAAAAGCAAAGTTACCTCCTTCAGTGCGCGCCAAGATACAGTTGCTATCAGAGTAGATAGATAAGCGGCTAGCAAATTGTTGTATGAGTTGATCACTCATATTGTGGCCATATTTGCCGTTGATGCGTGATAAATTATTGATATCAATAAAATAAATAGCAGCGACCATTTCGTTGTCAACAGTATTGCTCGATAATAACAACGCTGCTTTTTCACAGAATAGGTTGTGTTTAGGGAGACCAGTTAATTCATCATAATAAGTCATACGATAGATATGGCTGTCAGCTTGACGTTTCCTGCGCTTTAGATCCATGAGTTCAAGACTACGATTGATAGCTAATATCAACCGTGTTGCATGTCCTTTGGGGATGCAATCATTTGCTCCATTGCGCAATGCTGAGAGTATTATTTGCTCATCTGTTATCGAGGTGTACAGAATAAAAGGTGTTGTTTGGGGGCGAGCTTTAAGTAATGCCAGTACTTGTAGGGCGTCAAATCCATCCATTGAATATTCTGCGACGATTGCATCCCAGCTAGATGAGCTTAGTGCTGATCGGAGATCGTATAAATTGTTTACATGCTGGTAAATCAATTGTTTTCCGTTACGACTGAAGTCAGCGCTTAGTTGATTAACATCAGCTTCAGAATAACCAACAATCAGGAGTTTGAATTTTTCGTATAACATTTCAGATTCTGCCAGAGGTGATATCTCACGGTATCGACCAGGTTAGACAAAACTTGATTTGGCAAAGCGAGAAGAAATTCTGTTTCTGTATTTGGTGTTGAATCTTAAATTTCATAGCCAATTGCTTTCAGGTATATCGTAAAGTCCGTATGAATACTAACCTTCATCGCTCCAATTGATTGTACCAACAGGGTGAGTATGCATTTCATCATGTAGTTAATAGCTAGTTGGCTGAAGTATAACGAGTAGCAATTACATTGATTGGATGTGGCATGAAAATTAGCCGATGGTATGACGTAGCTTAGCCAGCCGCGCCAATTCAAAATGTACAAATGCCAGTGCAGTTAGAGTAGGTGCAAAGAAGTTTAAAAATGGTATAAATTGTATTAACCCTGTCAGTAGACCTAGACTCCAGCGTGCCGGTTGGTCAGTTGTCGATAGTTTGCTTAGTTCAGTGCTGCTAGCGTGTTCTGAGAGCGCGTCATAAAAGAATAACCGTTGATTGAGATAGGCAGCAGCTAGCAGAGGAGCCAACAAACCAATTCCGGTGAACCATAATGGGATAGTCACTATCCAGAGAATAAAAAAAATAATAATTGCTGAAATAACGTTGCGTAAGCTGCCAGCTACTGTACCGCCCTGCATTCTGGCTAGATCGGGATAGTAATGTTTTGCAACAAAATTAACTAATGTTGGCATTGTAACTAGTGCGGTAATAATTAAACTGGTGGTAATTGCTAATGTGACCAGGATAATGATATTGACGAAACTCTCCATGCTGTCAGCGATAGCTTGTAGGCGTGAGGATTCCAGCCAGTTTTGTAGTGTATCAGCCGGGATGATGGTCAATACCCAGCCGGATAATGGTGTCCAGAAATACATGCCGATTAGCCACCAAAAAGCCGCCGATACGAGCATTGGCCAGCTCCATAACCATAACATACGTGGGTTGAAAAGATTAATTAAAGCTCTTGAGAGTGCACTGAGTAATCCAGACATCAAAAATTTCCCATGTTAAGTATTAAATTTACGCTTTAAAAGCGTGCATTGTTATTTCTAACTAGAGACAGATATTCAATCTCAATTGATTACTATCGGTTGCGCAGGCTTTTAAAGTTACTTACAAACTATTTTGCTACTATTTTATATTTAATGGCAGTCTTGAAACTGCAACCTTTATCAGGGGATACAGCCTAATGAAATAATTATGTAAACCATAAGCCTAAAACAATTAGTAGCTGTGTCGCGGATAAATTAAGGAGTAATAAGTGAAAAAAGTTGATTGGCTTTATCTATTACTGATTTTAACTGGGATCATGATGAGTGATGTTTCATGGAGCCGTAGTTATAGCCATACCCATAGCTATAGTAGCTCTGTGCGCTCTGTGCATGGGTATCGTAGTTATCCTTACCGTCACTATTCAAGCCGCCCCAATTTTTCGCTAGGGATTGGAGTGGCTAGTTCTTTCGGATCATACGGTCATTTTGGTTATTCTGGTCGAAATATAGGTATTTACGGGGATTTTGCCTATCGGAACTATTATCCAGTGCATCGTTATCCTTATACTCGTCCTTATTATCGCCCTTATGGCTATCTAAATAGTTATTATTGGCCCGTCTATCCACCGATTATTTATCCCCCTCCAATCGTAGTTGTGCAGCCTGATCCTCCTGTTTATATCCAGCAACAACCTGCTCAGCCAACACCTTCTCCTGGATCGACTGTGACGAATTACTGGTATTATTGTGAAAACCCCGCCGGTTATTATCCGGAAGTGGAACAGTGTCCTGGTGGGTGGATAAAAGTTCCTCCCAGACCTGCTCAATAAATGTAGGAGTATATGATGCGTTATTTCTCCAGATTGCTTGTTTTTTCAACCATTGTTCTTGTTACGGCTTGTGTGAATGTCCCGATTGGGCCGAGTGTTATGGTATTACCAGGCAGTGGTAAAACTTTTGATCAATTTCGCAGTGATGATTATTTGTGTCGACAATTTGCGAGCCAACAGACGGGTTTTCAAACACCCAAAAGCTCGGCCGCATCTAGTGGGGTAGAAAGTGCTGCTGTTGGTGCCGCTTTGGGAGCTGCTGCAGGAGCTGCCTTTGGTGGCGGACGAGGTGCTGCAGTTGGTGCGGGAGCTGGTTTATTGGGAGGTGGATTGGCAGGTAGTGGAACAGCACAATCTGCGAGTTCCATTAGCCAGGAACGTTACGATATTGCCTATATCCAGTGTATGTATGCTAATGGACATCGTGTTCCGGTTTCTGCTGGGTTGATCGAGGGAACAGGTGGAAATGTCAACCCAAGAACCCCGCCTGTTTCTTCTGAGAGATATATTCCACCGCCGCCACCAGGTTATCCACCGGCCCCTCCACCATACTGATGAGCGTATCAATGATGGTGGGTATATTGTGTTAGCTTGTATGTTAAAATATAAAGTTGGAATAAAATCTGTCATCGCTCCTAGCCGTTCATGGCTACGAAAAACAGGAGATTTCCATTTTTAGAAATGTCATCTTGATGAACTTTGTTTAAGGAGAAATAAATACATGGCATCAAAAGCTATTTTCTATCATGCAGGCTGCCCAGTTTGTGTATCAGCTGAGAATACCGTTGCTGATGCGATTGATACTTCAAAATATACTGTTGAAAAAGTTCACTTAGGGACAGATAAAGCACGTATCGCTGAAGCTGAAGCAGCTGGAGTGAAATCGGTTCCTGCACTCGTGATTGATGGAACAGCATTCCATATCAATTTTGGTGCGAGTATAGATGATTTGAAATAATAATTAATGTATACAGGTAGTTAACTTAGGTTACTCCATGTTTTTGAGGGGTCTTATTTTTGAGACCCCTTTTTAGTTAGATGCTTCTGTTTTTGCAAGCTCCAGAACAGCGGCAAAAAAACCGTCAGTATTATGATATAGGGGCGAGAGTTGTAAAAATTTATCCGTACTAGGTAGGTTTATTTTTTGTTGTGCAAGTAGTTCTCCACAATTAAGTATGGAGAATTGTGGGTGATTCATTAAAAAACATTCGACTACTTGCTGATTTTCCTCGTGTAATGGGCTGCAAGTAGCATAAACCAGGCGCCCTCCTGACTTGAGTAGTTTTGCTGCAGCCGTAAGAATAGCAATTTGTTTTTTTTGTAGCTCTTTAATACTTTCTGGGCTTTGTCGCCATTTCAGATCTGGATTGCGACGCAAGGTTCCTAGCCCACTGCAAGGCGCATCAATCAGTACTCGATCAATTTTGCCGGCTAATCGTTTGAGTTTGATGTCTTTTTCGCTATCAATGTGTTGTGGATGAACATTTGATAATCCTGAACGTTTGAGACGAGGTTTAAGGTTGTTGAGCCGCTTTTCAGAGATATCAAAAGCATATAGACGTCCACGAGAATGCATTAAGGCACCAAGCAGTAATGTCTTACCTCCAGCGCCAGCACAAAAATCTACTACCATTTCGCCGCGTTTGGGGGCAAGTAAGAAGCCTAGAATCTGGCTCCCTTCATCTTGAACTTCGATTTTCCCAGAAAGGAATAATGTATTCTGATTGATTGGGGGATGACCAGTCAGGCGGATACCAACTGGAGAATAAGGCGTAGGTTGTGCTTCAATACCTTCTTGTTTTAATGCAACAATGGCTTCTTCGCGTTTTGCAAGTAGGCTATTGACGCGTATATCTAAAGGAGCTGGCTGTTGTAAAGCTCGTCCAATACGTAAAATTTCATCATCTGTGTGGGATGTTTGTAGTTTCTCTATTAACCATACGGGGAGTTCTGCTTGAATGAACAGAGGTTGCGTTTCGAGCTTGACAGCCTTGATTTGTGGAATCCATTTAGATTCAACCTCGCGAATGAACGGCTTCAGCTCGCGCAGATTCATGCCTTGAAATCTGGTCAGATAAGCTAATACTAATTCACGAGCGGTATTTTTTTCAGTTAATGCTTCCAGGAAAAATCGATGCCGGAGGATTCCAAACACAGTTTCTGCAACTGCTTTTCGGTCGTGTTGACCCAGCTGTGGATGATCTTTAAAAAACTGTCGCAATAGGACATCTGCCGGAGCTTGTAAAGGGAGTATCGTGCGTACAGCAGCAATTAATAGATCTAGGCGTTCCAGTGTCAGGCGCATAAACGGATTGGATAAATTACTGTGCAGAATTTTCTGGTGACTTGTAGTCTATTTTGGTAACGATTTGATCTACCTCCATTCCATTTTTTTCCGTTGAGATAATGCGTACTGGTAGCATGTAATGATCTGTCGCTAGCCAAACTTTCTTACTAAATGCATCATCGGGTTGTTGCTGACTCGTTAGTACGATTGTAGCTAGTTTTCCCATTGGGGTATCTAGTGTCTCTTGGGTAATGGCATAACGCACAGAATGCAAAATGCGATAATCGGTTTCATGCACGCTTAAGGTTTGTTTGGGTAGTGGTGCAAAGGCAAAATAATAAGCAAAACTTAATTCATCAAGCGTCCCTTCCGGTAGATTTTCTGTCATTTCTCGACCTTTGCGCCGATAAGTAATACGTTTATTGTTCCAGTCGAATTCAACTGTACGCGCCGGTTTTTCACCGCGTTGGTCTGAAAAATATAGAGGTTTTATCCCTTTTCCGGGGATGATCGTACCTTCACTGCGGCGAAGAATACTGCCTCGCTTAATCAATTTAAGAAATCCACTGGCTGAAATTTTGCTGTTAAGTGTGTAATGCGGCTTCCCATTTTTATTTTGTATTAATAGCGTTTCGTGTGACCTACCTTGGCCAATAATCCCACTCAGCGTATAGTCGATGTCAATCCGCTCGGGTAAGTTGGTGGCATTGGCAATATTATTTATCCAGAGAAATAAAGTGGCGAATAGTAAAAATTTCATAGGGTGATTTCTGGGGAATACAAAACTTTTTGATCGTCACAGGCTGTTTCAATTACAACACGATTTTCTATCAGAGTTAATTTTCCTTGAAGGAACCAACTTACTGCTTGTGGATAAATACGGTGTTCTTGAGCAAGTACCCGCGCTGCTAGTGTCGTGGTTGTATCGTTAGCAAGTACGGGCACGGCAGCTTGAATAATGATAGGACCATAATCTAACTGTGGGGTGACAAAATGAACTGTACAGCCATGAATCTTGACTCCTTCCTGTAATGCCTGGACATGCGTATTCAGGCCAGGGAATGCCGGTAATAAGGAAGGATGAATATTGATCAGTTTGCCGTGGTAACGTTTAACAAATGCCTCTGACAAAATGCGCATGAAGCCTGCAAGTGCAATCAGATGGGGTTGGTATGAGTCGATGATGTTAGCAAGAGCACTATCGAAAGTATTGCGATCAGGGAAAGCGCGGTGATTGATTGTATGTGTTGGAATGCCACGCGCCTGAGCAAAGGTGAGTCCTGCTGCATCGGGATTATTACTGATAACGGCAGCTACCGGAAGTCCTGCTTCTAGTAATGCTTGCATATTACTGCCACGTCCCGAGATAAGGATCACCATTGACTTCATGGCTGTTTCCTTCAGGAAATAACAATCGATGGTGCTTCGGATTTACGAGATTGGATTTTTCCGATTTGCCATACTGTTTCACCTGCATTACGCAGAATATCAATGGCAGCTGAGGCGTGTTCTGGTGTGATGATGATAGCCATGCCTATTCCGCAATTGAAGACGCGCAACATTTCTTCATTTGCGACATTACCATGTTGTTGTAACCAATCAAACAAAGGCGGGCGCACCCAGGCATTGTGATCGATATAGGCCATGACATCGTCCGGTAAGATGCGCGGAATATTTTCCAGTAATCCCCCACCTGTAATATGCGCTAATCCTTTAACAGGCAATTTTGTAAGCAATGCGAGTATTGGTTTGACGTAGATTCTGGTTGGCGCTAGAAGAGCATCGATAAGCCAAGTTTCATCAAGCCCGGTATCAGGTTGTCCTGCGTGATGATCTAATATCTTCCGAATGAGTGAGAATCCATTGGCATGTGGTCCACTTGAGGCAATACCTAAAATAAGATCATTTTCACGGATGTTGGAACCATCGATGATCTGATCTTTTTCTACTACGCCTACCGCAAATCCGGCGAGATCATATTCGCCTTCTGGATACATACCAGGCATTTCAGCTGTTTCTCCTCCAATCAAGGCACAACCTGCCTGTTCGCAGCCCTGTGCAATGCTTTGAATTACTTGCGCAGCAGTTTCTATATCCAGTTTGCCGCAAGCAAAATAGTCCAGAAAGAATAATGGTTCGGCACCTTGTACCAGAATATCATTCACGCTCATGGCAACTAAATCAATACCAATGGATGTATGTCGTGCATACTGAAATGCTAGTTTTAGCTTGGTACCGACTCCATCTGTTCCGGATACCAATACTGGTTGTCGGTATTTTCTAGGGACTTCGAATAATGCACCAAAACCACCAATGCCGCCCAGTGCTTCCGGACGTAGCGTACGTTGTGCAAAAGGTTTGATAATCTCGACCAGCCGATTACCTGCATCGATATCAACACCGGCTGAACGGTAGGAAATTCGGTTTTTGTCGGAATCTGTGGGATTAGATACTGTCAAGTTGAGTTCTCGCAGGGTTAAGGCTAGAGTGCGCTTTTCAAAATGTAATTTTACCGTAAATGAACAGTAAATATTCTCCAGATTCCTATTTTGTCTGGTATCTGGTACTTGTTGCGATTACTGGTGGGTTAATTTATCTGCTCAGCCCTATTCTCACCCCTTTTCTTCTGGCAACCGTGATTGCTTATATTTGTAATCCGTTGGTTACTTGGTTGGAAGTGAGAAGGATCCCTAGAACATTGAGCACGATCTTCGTGATGCTCTTAACAATGGGAATATTTATTACCATGGTACTGATTTTGTTACCTTTATTTGAAAGAGAAGTGTCACAACTGATTGAACGTATTCCATTTTTTCTTGATTTGGTGAAAAAACAGTTTATTCCTTGGGTAGAAGATCACTTGAATATCGAGTTACAGATTGATATTGCTTCGCTTAAACAAATGTTGACGGAGAACTGGAAAAGCGCGGGTGGAATAGCTGCACAATTACTTCCTTCCCTTAAAAGTGGCGGATTGATTGTTTTGACATTCTTGATGAATCTAATCCTGGTGCCAGTGGTGCTGTTTTACTTGCTGCGTGATTGGAACAATCTTATTAAACAAATAGGGGAGCTGATTCCTCCCGTTTGGCAAAAGCAAGTTTTTACGCTGGCAAAAGAAACGGATGATGTATTGGCTGAATTTATGCGTGGTGAAACATCAGTCATTGCCATTATGAGCTTTTATTATGTAACTGGATTGTGGTTAGTTAATCTGGAATTTGCTTTACCGATTGGCCTAATGTCCGGCATTCTGGTATTTGTTCCTTATTTAGGTACTATAACTGGATTGGCATTGGCTACATTTGCAGCTATTACGCAATTTCAAGATTGGAGTGGTGTAATTACAGTCTGGGTAGTCGTTGGATCAGGGCAGCTGTTGGAAAGTATGTTGATTACTCCTCGTTTGGTAGGTGAGCGCATCGGGTTACATCCAGTAGCAGTTATTTTTTCATTACTAGCTTTTGGTCAGTTATTTGGTTTTATTGGGATTTTGCTAGCACTGCCAGTTAGCGCGGTGCTACTGGTTTTGTTGAGGCATTTTCATGCGCAATATATGAAAACAATGAAACAATGAAACAATATTTTATCGTTGCTATTTTTGTTGTTGTATCTCTTTCTGGCTGTCTGTCACCAATTGCGCTAAATCGAGCAGTTGAGCTATATGATCAGGCGGCTCTTCACTCAGAATCGAGGCAGCTTTTAATCAATATTGCACGTGCTCAGCATCATGAACCGCTACATTTCACGCGGATATCTAGCATTGCTGCGACATTCGATTTTAGTGCCAGTGCAGGTGCTACACCGGCGCTAACTGGAGAGCGCGGTGGTATGTTGGCGCCTATCTTTGGTGGGAGCGTGTCAGAGAGTCCCACGTTTAGTATTGATCCGATTGCCAGCGATGAATTTACCAAGCGACTACTGACACCCTTTAGCCAGCACAAACTAACTTTGTTATTACGACAACATTTTAATATTGATTTGATGTTGCGCATGATGGCACAAGAGGTTCGGTTACTTGATTCCAGACCATATAACGTTGTTAAAGGGGGGCAGGTTCCCCCCAAACGAGGATTTCGCCACAGAATGCATCTGGAAGGGAACAAAGGTAGAGCGAAGGGAATGAGTGATCAAGAGAACGAAGGAGGCCATTTTTTTTCTCGTTTTCCACTGACTCGTGAACAAGAACACCGTATGCGGTATCGGCAGCATCTGTATCAGTACCAGAATACCTATCGTAATAATCCATCTGATCGGGCGGGATATGAGATGTTTCGCCGCATTGTGTTGCATCTTTCTGCTATCCAATACCAAAGTCAACTTTACGCTGAACCGCTAATATTTGAGCGTAGCTGGGAAATTGCTGATCAGGGTATTTCGGCGGAAGAGATTTTTCAGGCGATTGAAAAGGATTTTGCTGTAGAACACGATCAAGAAAAAAATACTTATACGCTAAGTAAACAATTACCTGGTCCAATTTTAATCACCAATTACGATCCTAATATTTTATGTTGTGAGGAGCGAGCAGAGTTAGATGATTTGATTAACCCTTGGGTAGAAAATGATGTGGTTTTTGATATCCGCCCAGGTTATCCGGGAGGAGAATGGCCGATGAAAGGCGCATTTAGACTAAGAAGTTTTCATACCATACTTAACTTTCTGGGACATGCGCTAGGAGAAGAAGCTGAATATCATGTAGAAAAGGATCCACGTACTCCTCTTATTCCTAACAATGGGAATCCCGTGCGAACCATGGGTATGCTGATTACTAATGAACGACCGGATAATACAAACTTATTTGTGCAGTCGTATGGTAAGTATTATGCAGTGGATACATCTGGAGTAGATGCGCATTGGAATCGTAATGCTTTCCAGCTACTTTATGTGTTATTTCGGTTAACGATTACAGATGCTCGATCCTTAGGTGTCCCGATTACAATTGCGAAGTGAGACCTATTTATTGCCAATAGTATTTTTATACATTGATCTGCATTTGCCTGGTTTTATTACTTGTGGCTGGTCTGTAAAAGGAGAGCAATCATGAGTGTTGAGTGAATCTGCTCAGAATAACCTGGGATGTTACTGTAAGTGGTGGAATTTACCTGGATTCTGATAAAATTAAATACTCATTATAGAAAGTGTCGTTCAAGGAATATCATTATGACTTATGTAGTAACTGAAAGTTGTATCAAGTGTAAATATACTGATTGTGTTGATGTATGCCCCGTAGATTGCTTCCGTGAAGGTTCTAATTTTCTAGTGATCGATCCAGATGAATGCATTGATTGTACGCTGTGTGTAGCAGAGTGTCCGGTGGAGGCTATTTGTGCGGAGGATGATGTTCCTGAAGATCAACGACAATTTATTGCGCTGAATGCAGAGCTATCTAAAATCTGGGAGCCGATTATTGAGAAGAAAGATGCTTTGCCAGATGCAGATGAATGGGCTTCTGTTACCAATAAATTGGATAAACTGGAGCGCTAAATAAAGTTTGGCAGCATAAAACCGTTAAGCATCATCAGGCACATAAAATTGATAAGGAGATGTGATTGATGAGAACTTCAATTATAGGTATTTTTCTTCTAACGTTGTTTTATATTCTGCCACAAGCTGCCATGGCGGAACGAGGTGTGACACAAAGTTATCCAGCCGCGGCAAGCGAAAAATTAGTGAACGGGATTGCCAATGCAGCTACTGGTTTTGTTGAGTTGCCTAAAAATATAATTCTGACTAGTCAACGAGAAGGAGCAGCGTATGGGCTCACGGTTGGCTTATTGACTGGTATTTTGCATACAATTGGTCGCACTGTATTTGGCGCGCTGGATGCTGCAACTTTCTTGATTCCTACGCAACCAACTGTGCGTCCGCCGTATATCTGGCAAGATTTCTATAAAGAAACAACGTACGGATAATCGGTTAATTCGATTATTTTATGTTTTTAGTAATCCCATCAATTCTTTGATTTTTTTGATTCTTTCGCTGACATCCGGAATCTGTGTCCGGATGATCAGACGATCAGGTCCGGACATACTATATTCCTTACCACTCTGAATGAGTTGAATAATTTTTATAGCTTCGATTGGCGGATTAGGTATAAATTGTAATTGAATATTATATTGGCTTGCATCGATACGCGTAATGCCCAATTTTTTAGCCTCGATACGTAATCGGTGGCTATCAAGTAATGTTCGAGCGGAGTCTGGTAATAAACCGAAACGATCAATTAACTCTTGATGAATTTCATCCAGTGCGGTTTCGTCATTACAACCCGCCATGCGTTTGTATAGAACGAGTCGTTCATGAATATTATTACAGTAGTGCTCTGGTAATAACGCAGGAACGTGTAGCCGAACTTCTGTTGAAATATCGAGTGGTTGTTGCACATCTGGCTCATGTCCAGCTTTTAATGATTTAATTGCAGCATCCAGTAAAGAATTATAGAGATTGAATCCAACTTCGTGCATTTCACCACTTTGAGAATCTCCTAGCACTGCACCTGCACCGCGTATTTCTAAATCATGCATGGCGAGGTAGAATCCTGAGCCAAGCTCTTCCATGGCTTGAATGGCTTCTAATCGCCTGATTGCTTGGGTAGTCAGTGCTGTTTTTTCCGGAGTGAGTAGATAGGCGTATGCTTGATGGTGTGAGCGACCAACTCTGCCACGCAATTGATGTAACTGTGCCAAACCAAACTTATCTGCTCGATGAATGATAATTGTATTTGCAGTAGGAACATCGATCCCTGTTTCAATAATGGTGGTGCACAGCAATAAATTGAAGCGTTGTTGATAAAAATCGCGCATTACCTGCTCTAGTTCGCTTTCCCGCATTTGCCCATGTGCAATATTTATTCTTGCCTCTGGCAGCAGCTTTGCCAGCTTAGTGTACATGGTTTGGATGGTGTCAACTTCATTGTAGAGAAAGTAAATTTGTCCGCCGCGTTTTAGCTCGCGTAAACAAGCTTCGCGAATAATTCCTTCCGTATAAGGGTGCACAAATGTTCGGATTGCCAGTCTTCGTTGTGGCGCGGTGGCGATAACTGAAAAATCTCTGAGCCCTTCCAGCGACATCGCCAGTGTCCGTGGAATTGGGGTGGCGGTCAGGGTCAGCACATCTACTTCAGCGCGAAGTTTTTTAAGTTGCTCTTTCTGGCGCACGCCAAAGCGATGTTCTTCGTCAATAATGACCAGCCCAAGATTCTTGAATTTAACCTTGTCCTGAAGCAATTTATGTGTACCAATAATGATATCAGTTGTTCCCTGTGCTAAGCTTTGCAGTGCTTCTGTTTGTTCTTTAGCAGAACGAAAGCGTGAAAGCTCAGCAATTTTTACTGGCCATTGATCGGCAATTAATCCGAAGCGATCAGAGAAATTCTGATAATGCTGTTCTGCGAGTAGCGTAGTCGGTACTAACACTGCTACTTGCTTGCCATCTGCAATTGCAATGAAAGCGGCACGTAGTGCAACTTCTGTTTTGCCAAAGCCGACATCACCGCAAATAAGACGATCCATCGGCTTACCAGAAACCATATCTTGAATAACTGCCTGAATCGCTGCAGCTTGATCCGGCGTTTCCTCAAAACCAAAACCATCTGCAAAGGCATGGTAGTCATGCTGATTAAAGCGGAATGTATGGCCTTTACGGGCGGCACGTTGAGCATACAGGTTTAATAGTTCAGCTGCCGTATCACGTACTTGTTGCATGGCTTTGCGTTTGGCTTTTTCCCATTGGCCGCTCCCCAGCTTATGTAAAGGCGCTGCTTCCGGTGCAACGCCGCTGTAACGACTAATCAGGTGAAGTTGCGTGACAGGTACGTATAACTTATCTCCTCCTTGATATTCCAGTGCGAGGAATTCGTCGGATTGGCTTGAATGGTTTTCACCTATATCCATGCTGACTAGTCCGAGATAGCGGCCGATACCGTGTTGTTCATGTACGACCGGATTGCCAGGTTTAATTTCGGATAGATCACGCAGAATAGAATCAGTGGAAGTGGTTTTACGTGCGTCACGTGTACGTTGTCCACGTACATGCGTTGCATATAGCTCGGTTTCGGTAACAAATGCTAGTTTTTCAGCAGGCAGAATAAAGCCGCTGTACAAGGGGGCCACCGTAAGCATGCAAGCGGTGCTATCTGCTTGGAATGCCGCATAGTCTTCACAAGACTTAAATTGTAGGTTGTATTCGCGCAGATATTCAGCCATCAATTCACGCCGTCCTAAGCTTTCCGCTAATAGTAGGACTCGTCCACCACTTTGTGTGAATGTGTTGACAAAAGTGGTGAGCTGTTCGATTGGATTAGAAGCTCGACGATCCACTCGTATCGATGGAAGAGGAAGCGAAAATGGTTGATCGGTTATTTGTTGCTCACCAGTTTTCATTTCTATTCGATCGTATGATTTAAGATAGCCGTAAAATTGATCTTCCGGTAAAAAAAGATCAATCGGAGGAAGCAAAGGGCGATCGATATCATTACGCATTAATTGGAAGCGCGATCGGGTATCTTGCCAAAAACTTTCAATCGCAGATGCAATATCACCGTGCAGGCATAATGTAGAATGTTGCGGTAAATAATCGAATAATGTGGCTGTTTGCTCAAAGAAAAGAGGCAAATAGTATTCAATACCAGCAGGAATGTTTCCTTTACTTATTTCCTGGTATAGCCTGCTACGCGTTGGATCACCTTCAAATTTTTCCCGAAAGCTGGTGCGAAAGCGGCTGCGTCCACCATCATCTAGTGGAAATTCCCGTGCTGGTAGCAAGCGTATTTCATTAACTGGATAAATACTACGCTGGGTATCCACATCAAATGTGCGTATTGATTCAATTTCATCATCAAATAAATCAATACGATAAGGTAGCGGGCTCCCCATTGGAAAAAGATCAATTAGCCCGCCGCGAATACTATATTCCCCTGGTGAAAGTACTTGTGATACATGCGTATACCCTGCCAGTGACATTTGGCTGCGGAATGCCTGTAAATCCAGTGTATTGTTTTGTTTAATGAAAAATGAATAAGCTGCCAGAAATTCTCGTGGCGGCATTCTGTATAGTGCAGTGGTAACCGGTACGATCAATGTATCGCAGGCGTTATTTATAATCTGGTAAAAAGTAGCCAGTCGTTCTGAAATCAGATCATGGTGTGGAGAAAAGATATCGTAGGGTAGGGTTTCCCAATCAGGTAAGAGATTTACTCGTAAATCAGGTGCAAAAAAAGGAATTTCTTCAAGCAGTCTGCGTGCGTCTTGTGCGTTGGCTGTAATTATAGTCAGCGGATAGCTATCCTGATTGCGTTGCTTGGTTTTTTGATTTGCTAGTTGTGCCAGCGTATAGGCATCACTCGATCCAACAAAACCAACGTAACGTTGCAGTTTTCCTGGGGAAGTTTTAGATGACATGATTTTACAAATGAAGCTTAAATGATTTAGAAATATGCAAGGTATGACCCTAAAAAAAGTGTGCTAACTAGGCCAGTAATAATGGCAAAGGTACCTAGAAAACACCGTTTGGCTAATAGGGTATTACCCGTGAAAAATATCAATCCCCATTTGAAAACAAGATTAGCAATAACCCCCAGTGTTATTGCAGTGACCGTTTCAATAATTTCTAATCTACCTAAACCATATAAACGCAGGCTACTTAGCGTAATGGCATCTACTTTGACCAAGCCGGAAATAATAGAAGCGGCATAGAGTCCACCACTACCAGCGATATCAGATAACCATCCGCTTAGGAATAGTACTGCTGCGTAAAGCAAACCGAACCCGATAGCGGTTGAGAGTTCAGCCGGGTTTTTGGTATCGGGGATCGGCGCTGTTTGCTGTTGTTTGAATTCGCGCCACCAGAATATTGAAGCGATTAACCCCAGAATGAGCCCTCCTGCCAGAACCGGTGCCAGGTAAGGAAAAATAGCTGGGGAAATTACTTCAGTAATCAGCGCGAGTCTGACTAATGCAACTAAGTCTGCTAATAAAATTACAACAACAGCAATGTTGACTAGATCTAGCTTATTGCTTTGACGTGCAAATGATAATGTAGTTGCAGTACTAGAAATCAATCCTCCCAGTACACCGAGCAAAACAGCTCCGTGGCGTTGCCCGACAAAACGCAATGCGATATAGCCTGTTAGGCTGACACCGGAGATTAAAACAACCATTAGCCATATTTGGTAAGGGTTGAATGCGCTGAAAGGACCATAATCTTTATCGGGCAGAATGGGTAAGATAATAAAGCTGAGTACTGCAAATTGTAATATTGAAATTAAATCTTTCCTGCTTAGGTTTTGTGAAATGCCTTGTAGCTCAGTTTTGAAATAAAGCAGAATTGTTGTAATAATGGCTAACATGACAGCCAAAATAGATTCTTCGTACCATACCAATGCTCCCAGTCCGTAGCAAATTAGTATCGCTGCGATAGTAGTAGTACCCGGGTCTTTTTGTTTATCTCGCTTGTCTTGATAGGAGGAAATCATCATGACCCCAGTCAGCAATAATCCGCTAATAAGTAGCCAAGGAGTTTGTATTTTATCTGTCAGCATAGCAGCCAATGTGCCAAACATGGCTATCAGTGCGAATGTACGTAATCCTGCTTTGGCTGCTGGATGACGCTCACGTTCCAAACCAATGAGTAATCCAATTGCTAGACTAGTAGCAAATTCAACTAGATAGACTCGATCTTGTCCAGGAAAAAATAGTTCATCCATGTTGTGCGCTGCTAGATTCAAACCAGTGCTCTAGTAATAATTGCAAACGGGTGTTTCCGTTATAGACGTTTAGCTGTAGTCGGTAGACTGCATCAATTTCAGTTGGTAATTGTTCGGTATGAAAAAATAGAATACCGTCGTATATCTGTCTGGTACCAATTTGGCGTAACTTTAGTTTCAAATGTTTTTCACCTACGATTCGCTGATTTTCAACCTGAAAGTGACCATTGAAACTTGGCTCAGGAAAACCTTGCCCCCAAACTTGATTAGATAAATACTGTGCTAGTTCCAGAGTAATTTCTCTTTCTGCTAGCTCACCATCTGTTTCGATAATTTGAGTTAAATCAGCTGGTGTTAACAATGATTGTACGACTTGTTCGAACGCTGTACGAAACAGCTCAAAGTGCTGCTCATGCACTGTCAGACCGGCAGCCATAGCATGACCACCAAATTTAATAATTAGCCCTGGACAGCGTTTAGTAACTAAATCTAGTGCATCACGTAAATGTAGACTTGGAATCGATCTGCCGGAACCCTTAATTTCTCCATCATTCCCTTGTGCGAATACGATAACCGGTCGATGCAGTCTGTCTTTAATACGTGAAGCGATCAAACCGATGACCCCTTGGTGCCAACTTGGATCATATAAACACATACTATAAACATCTGATACATCGTTATTTGCTGATGCATTGGTTGGCTCCAATGTATCAATCATTTTTTCTAGCTTACCCATTGCTTCATCGCGCATACTGGATTCGATTTCGCGACGTTGGCGATTTAGCTCATCTAATTCATTGGCTAGATGCAGTGCATGGGATTCATCTTCAGTTAATAGGCATTCGATTCCTAATGACATATCATCTAACCGTCCAGCTGCATTTAACCTGGGAGCAAGAATAAACCCCAGCTCATAAGTAGTGACGCAGCTGAAATTACGTCCGGCTGTTGTCAATAATGCGTGAATGCCTGTGCAGCAGTAACCGTTACGAATGCGTTGTAATCCTTGCTGCACGAGGATGCGGTTGGTTCCTTCTAGTCTGACTACATCGGCAACGGTACCCAATGCAACTAAATCGAGTAATTTAGCAAGGTTAGGCTCTTTATTGGTAGAGGTGAAAGCTCCCCGTTTGCGTAGTTCCGCTCGTAGCGCCAACATGACATAGAAAATTACACCGACACCAGCAATATGTTTGTCAGGAAATTCACATCCTGGTTGATTGGGGTTAACGATAACAGCAGCATCCGGTAGTTGATCTCCTGGCAAATGATGATCCGTGATGAGTACCTGCATCCCCAATCGGTTCGCTTCTGCCACACCTGCTACGCTGGCAATGCCATTATCTACGGTGATTAGGATTTCGGGGGGAGGATGACGGGTTGCTGCTAATTGTACGATTTCCGGTGTCAATCCATAGCCATATTCAAAACGATTAGGCACAAGATAGCTTACTATTGCACCAAAGGAGCGCAATGCACGTACCGCGACGGCACAAGCGGTTGCGCCATCTGTATCGTAATCTGCAATTATGAGTAAACGTTTTTTTGCTGCAATAGCATTAGCGAGCAGCATGGCAATCAGTTGAATGTTTTTAAGTTGCTCAAATGATGTCATCCGGGAAAAGGTGGTGTCGAGTTGGCTCAGATTTTCTATGCCACGTGCGGCAAAAATACGCGCGAGTACCGATGGTAAACCGCATGTACTGAGTGCTTCGTATGCGCTGGAGGGGAATTTGCGAGTAGTAATATTGGCCATGGCCAATATTTTATCACTTGGCTGTTATGAACCTAAGTTCGGTAGTTAATTGCTTGCAAGCATCTCAAAGCTCACGTGAACACTGATTTTCTCCAACCATGAAAGAGGTAGAGAAAAGAAACAGGAGTATTTTTGAAAGCGGAAATCCGCAATTAGAATACTCCTGTTTAATATATATCAAAATGATATCAAATACTTGTTATTCTACAACAACGCCTGATTTACCAGTTGCTTTGGCTGCGCGCAATACAGGATAAAATTGTGTATAAACCATATCAGTTTGTGCGTTGTCCTTATGGCATGCAGCACATTCAGCAGTGGGCAGGTTCTTAGCAGCGGCAACTAGTGGTGTACCAGGGACATAGAAAATGTAAAAAGCCCAATTTCCTGGTTCATTCGGGAAGCGTTGGGAATCTTTAACGGATGCTTCCAAGCCAATATAATCACCCATAAAATAACCATTACCACTACCTGGACCTTTACGGTCACCTACACTAACTAGTTCTTTGACAGTTACGGTGCCATCTCTAAACTCTCCTGTTTTTTTCCAGTGGGCATAGCTTTCAGGATCAATGTAAACAGTTCTAATTTCAGTAAAGGGTGCTTTTCCGTTATTCAATTCGTTAGGAGTTACTTGCGTTCCAACCATTATCCATTCCCGATAATCTTTGGGTAATAGTAACTCTCCTTTGTCATTAAACTCAGCTACACCTGCCGCTAGTGTACTGCTGATCACTGCTGCAGAAAAAATTAAACCACTTAAACTAGCTATCAGTTGTTTCTTCAGGTTCATAAAACTCTCCTTTTAGTTAATGTTAACAGCATAAATTATTTTACTTAGATTGAGAAAATTCTGTCTGATCAGTGTGTGATATGTTTTGTGCGAGATGAGTTGTAAACAGATTTGCCAGTGCGATACCAGGATCTGGCGCACGCATAAATGTTTCTCCAATTAGAAAAGTGTAAATATGATGCGAAAGCATGGTAGCTACGTCAGTTGGTGTGCGAATACCACTTTCAGTCACAACAATTCGTTCGGATGGGATACGTTTCACTAATTGTATAGTGGTGTCCAGCGTAGTTTCAAAAGTTTTGAGGTTGCGATTGTTGATCCCAATCAACGGTGTAGATAATTGTAGTGCAAGGTGGAGCTCTTCTGCATTATGTACTTCCACTAATACCGCCATACCGAGTTCTTGGGCGATAGTTTCCAGCTTGCGCATGCGTTCGAGTGCGCTGTCACCTTGATGGATGGCGGGGTCTTGCTGGAAAACTGGTGAGAAGAAGGCAGCAACAATCAACAAAATGCAATCAGCACCCATTGCGCGTGCTTCGTAAACTTGATATTGATCCAGTATAAAATCCTTACGTAGTACAGGTAGATCGCAAGCTGCACGTGCTTGTCGTAAAAAATCAGCGCTGCCCATAAAAAATTGCTCGTCTGTAAGTACTGATAGGCAAGCAGCACCATGATTGGCATAGCTAACTGCAATATCCCTTGGAATAAAATCTTCCGGAATTGAATTATGTTCGGATAAGTTTTGTGTAGGTTGCGTTGACCCAAAAGCTGCACTGGGTTGTATTTGCCCTCGCAAAATTCCTTTACTGGGGCTGGCTCGCTTAATCTCTGCAATAACAGCCGCGTGATTTTGACTGATGCGACTCTGTATAGCCTGGAGAAAATCGCGTGGTGCAGAAGCAGTGCGTGCTTCATCACGAAGCTTATCCAGGGTTTTTTGTGCTTGAGCAGCTGAAATTTCTTGTTTTTTTACAGTAAGGATACGATCAAGAATATCTGACATGCATACTGATTAATGAGTTGATTGATTGGAAAATTCGATCATTGCCTGCATCTTTTCTTTGGCGGCGCCACTGGTCAGTGCCTCACGTGCCATTTCAACACCTTCCGTCCAGGAATTTGCTTTACCAGCAACATAAATTGCTGCTCCTGCATTGAGCAGTACGATGTCTCTGGCAGGTCCTGGGGAATTATCTAGTACCGATAAAAGCATGGTTTGCGCATCAGCTGTGCTAGCAACTTGCAAAGATTCAATCGCGGCACACTTTAATCCAAAATCTTCTGGATGTACCGTATATTCCTGGATAGTTCCTTCTTTGAGTTCGGCAATTTTGGTTGATCCAGAAATAGTAATCTCATCCAATCCGTCGCTACCATGCACAACCAACGCACGCTGGCTTCCTAGTCGAAGCAGAGTTTGGGCCACTATACCAGTTAAATCTGCATTGAATACTCCAAGTAATTGATTTTTTGCACCAGCAGGGTTGGTTAATGGTCCTAGAATATTGAATAAGGTGCGCACTCCCAACTCTCGACGGATGGGAGCAGCATGTTTCATGGCGTGATGGAAATTAGGAGCAAACATAAAACCAATCCCTACTTCAGCAATGGATTGACTAATTTGTTCAGGGGTTTGATTGAGGTTGATGCCAATTGCTTCCAGCACATCGGCACTACCCGCTTTGCTGGAAACTGAACGTCCACCATGTTTGGCGACCTGTGCGCCTGCAGCAGCAGCGACAAAAGCAGATGTGGTTGAAATATTGAAGGTACTACGCCCATCTCCCCCTGTCCCGCAAGTATCGACCAAATTTACCGAATCAGCTACATCGATATGCAAGGCTAGTTCACGCATAACTTGAGCTGCTGCAGTAATTTCACCGATACTTTCACGCTTCATACGTAATCCTGTGATTAGAGCAGCTGTTATTGTCGGTGAAACGTCTCCAGACATGATCGCACGCATTAGCGCAACCATTTCTTCATAAGGAATTTCACGTTGCTCAAGAATTTGAGCGAGAATTGTCTGTGGTTTCACGCTTCGCAGAGTTTTGATGAATGATCGCGGATATGGTGATTGAGCAGGAAGTTTTCAAGCAACTGATGTCCGTGTTCACTTAAAACTGATTCAGGGTGGAACTGTACTCCTTCAACTGCTAATGTACGGTGGCGCACGCCCATAATTTCACCCTCTTCTGTCCAAGCAGAGATAGTAAGGCAATCGGGTATACTTGATCGCTCTATAACTAATGAATGGTAACGAGTGGCCATGAATGGATTAGCAATTCCCTGGAAAACGCCTTTACCATCATGAAAAACTGGTGAAGTTTTGCCGTGCATGACTTTTCTTGCACGTACAATTCGTCCACCGAAAGCCTGTCCAATACTTTGATGACCAAGACACACACCTAGTATGGGAATTTTTCCACTGAATTGGTTAATGAGCGCTACTGAAATACCTGCCTCACTGGGTGTACAAGGACCTGGTGAGATGACAATACCTGCTGGATTGATTTGTTGAACTGTATTCAGTGTAATTCCATCGTTACGCACTACTTTGATTTCCTCACCTAGTTCACCTAGATATTGCACCAGGTTGTAAGTAAAGGAATCGTAATTATCAATCATCAACAACATGGCAAGTACAATTGTTATTTAATATTCAAGAAAAATTGCTGTGTAGGAAATGAATGCTGGAAAATAATCATTATCTTATTTTACTTAACATGTATTTTCACCCAGGTTACATGAAAGGTAAACCTGCTATATGAAAATTTCTACAGATGTTTTATCTTCCGAGAAAACAGAGCGGAAAAACACATCCAGATACAGACCCAAAACATTTCTAGCATTAATTTTGCTGGGATTCTCAATAGTGGGTCTGCCGTTGATTGGTGCGCTTGTTTATAGTGCTATCCGTATTGATCAATTATCTGAACAAAGTCGGCAAAATGTTTATCAAGCTACTCAAATTACCAATGGTACCGGTGTGATTATCGGCGAAATCATGGCAATGGAACGTAGCGTGCAACATGCATTAGTACTGGATGATGCCTCCTTGTTAGAAGGCTACTTTATTGCACATACTAAATTTGAGAACATTACTAATCATTTATCGATGATTTCCGCATCTCCAGAACAACAACTTCCCTTGGAAAAATTAAGGCTACTAGAAACAGGGATATTTCGAGAAATACTGGATCTGAAAGAGCATCCACAAGATTTGCAATATTTGCTGGAACGTTTTGCTTCCTTACTTAATCTGGCACGAGAATTTTCAACCAATAGCTTTAATATGATTGGACGGAACGTCGGTAATATAAGTGAAATTGCTACCCAGACTCGCTCACTGGTTGAATGGGAATTGTTGATTTTGGTTCCATTAGTTATTTTTCTTGCATTAGTGTTTTCCGTATTTATTGCGCGTCCAGTTCGTCAGATTGATGAGGCTATTGCACAAATGGGGCGTGGTAATCTTTCCCGACCGATACGTGTTAGTAGACCACAAAACCTTGCCTATATCGGGGAGCGCTTGGATTGGTTGAGGCTGCGTTTACTAAAACTGGAGAATCAGAAAATGCAGTTTTTTCGCCATATTTCCCATGAATTGAAAACACCTTTGACGGCTATCCGAGAGGGGGCTGATTTGTTGGCGGAAGGAGTTACCGGTAATCTTAATCGAAAACAACAGCTTATTGCTGGAATTCTCCGTACTAGTAGTATGCAGTTACAAAAGCGAATAGAGGATTTGCTTAACTTTAGCGCTTTGCAAGCAGAAATTATTACGCTTACCAGACAGAACGTTAATCTGAAGAAAATGATAAATTCAGTTATTCAGGCGCAAAGCCTGTCTATTTTGAGTAAAAAACTTTCAATTAATGTAGATTGTCCAGAAATGTTTCTAGAGTGTGACAAACAGAAGCTAGACATCATGCTTGATAATCTGTTTTCCAATGCGGTTAAATTTTCCCCTGAAAATGGTCGAGTAGAAATTACCGTTCTGTGTAATGAGAATAATATACAAATTAACGTTATGGATTCCGGGCCAGGAGTAGATACGATGGATGGAAATCGCATATTTGAACCATTTTACCAAGGACGCAATACGCCTGAAAATCATGCCAAAGGTACAGGTTTGGGATTGGCAATTGCGAAGGAGTATGCTATTGCACATGGAGGAAATATTGAGCTTATTCAGGATGACCCGCAACATGGCGCACATTTTCGGTTAATGCTGCCGATTAACAGCCCCGAAACGACATCATGAAGATAACTTGTAACATATTAGTAACATTAACTTTAATTACGGTGTTATCTGGATGTACACCGTCAATTACTCGACCTTCGCTGCAATCACCTGGTCGGCATACGGAAACCCGGATTATTCAAGAGCCAGATGATTTAGCTGAATTAATGCGCTATTTTAGTTCGTTGCAGGATAAATCTAGTGCAGAACTTCTTGAAGAATATCAGTACGCTAATAGTCATTACCGCGATAGTATCGATATGCGGCAGCGGTTGAAGTTATTGCTGTTGTTATTACTGCCCAATACCAATTTTCAAAGCACCCGTGCAGCTTTGGATTTGATAGAAAATCCTCCTGCTGAAGTTGAGACAACTCCTGTAACCAGTGCTTTTAAAAACTTGCTGGTATTATTAATTAAACAACAACGGGCAGCGAATCTGAAAATACAAAATCTGTCTGAAAAATTACGTATAACAGAATCCGAAGTAAAAGTACTACGGGATAAAATCAATGCAATTAAAAGCATAGAGAAAAATCTCATACGTAAGGGTACATTTTAACTATTGAATTAAACGATGCAGAACAAAAAAATTCTTCTAGTGGATGATGATACGGATTTACTAGAGTTGCTTTCTATCCGCCTGACAGCCGCTGGATATGAAACAATTCTCGCGGATAGTGCTGAAGCGGCTATTAATTATCTTGATATATCGCGTCCACACCTTGTCATTAGTGACATTCAGATGAGCGGGATGGATGGCATGGCGCTATTTGAATATATTCATCGTCATATTCCAACGCTTCCGGTTATTATTTTGACCGCATTTGGTACTATTCCAGACGCAGTAGCAGCCACGCAACGTGGAATTTTTGGTTATCTTACTAAACCCTATGATCCCAAAATTTTACTCAGCCAAGTAGAGCGTGCAATTGATTTGGCTCCTGCTGTGGATACGGTTTCTAGTAAGACACCTTCTCCAGCGTGGCGTAAAGCGATTATTACCCGAAGTGCGCTTATGGAGGATTTGCTTGCCAAAGTAGATCGGGTGGCGCAAGGAGATGCTAGTGTACTGTTATCTGGTGAAAGTGGGGTCGGTAAAGAATTATTTGCTCGCGCCATACATCAAGCATCCAAACGTTGTGAACAGCCATTTATCACTATTAATTGCGCGGCTATTCCTGAGCAATTACTGGAATCTGAGCTATTTGGCCATGCGAAAGGAGCGTTTACAGGAGCTGTGCGCGAACATAAGGGATTATTTCAGCTGGCAGAGGGGGGAAGTCTATTTCTGGATGAAATTGGTGATATGCCTTTGTTATTGCAGGCAAAATTATTGCATGCTTTACAGGAGCGGGTTATTCGACCTGTTGGATCAACACAAAGTATCCCAATCGATGTGCGTATCATTTCAGCTACTCATAAGGATCTTAAACTGGAAATCCAAGAAGGGAATTTTCGTGAAGATCTGTATTATCGGCTTTTCGTGGTCGGGCTGGCTATTCCTTCACTTGCTCAGCGTAGTGAGGATATTCCTTTGCTGGCAAATCATTTTTTGCGTGTGTTCGCTGAAAAACACCAGAAGGATGTCAATGGTTTTTCTCCTGAAGCCATCAGTTTTTTACTGGCATCTTCCTGGCCAGGTAATATTCGTCAATTGATGAATGTGATTGAGCAAAGCGTTGTCATGAGTGCCGTGCCCCTTATTTCCGGCGAGCTGATTCGTGATGCGATGCATAAGGATGAAGAGCAGATGGTTTCGTTTGAGGAAGCGCGCAAGCAGTTTGAAAGAGATTATCTGGTCAAAGTGTTAAAAATTACTGCTGGAAACGTCACTCAGGCGGCCAAGCTAGCTAAGCGTAACCGCACTGAATTTTATAAGCTGTTGCAGCGGCACCAGCTAGATTTCACGTTGTATAAATCTTTACAAGAGAAAGTCTGATCGTCAGTTATCGTATTACTGGTGGGAATTTTGCGATAACTTCGATGGTAATACCTTTTCGTAATACTTTCAGCGGCAGCCAGGTGCCCGGTGCCTGACGTTTAACTATGGCGACTACTTCGCTGCTTTCGTGAAGAACACTACCAGCCATTTCAAGAATGACATCTCCTGCTTGTAATCCGGCAGATTCGGCGATACTGCCTTTTTCAATCTGTAATACGTGAGCGCCTCCTGTTTTTTGGCTGAACTCAAAACCGATACCTAAACGTTGTTGTGAAGGTGTAGCTGATTCTGATGTAAATGGTGTCAGGCCAAATACAGCATCGGCATAGCCTTCAACCAATGATTTACAAGATCGATTAACATCCCAGGGGAGCAGCGAAGTCACTTGCTTTATGCCCAAATCCTTCAATTGGTGGGGCACGCCAAATCCTCTCAGAATATGACCAGATCCCATGATGCCTACCACCAACGGTCTTTTGCGTTTACCAGAGTTACTGAGTACCGCATGAATCTCCTGTGCCATTGCTCGGTCCCATAGTTGTTGACTGATAACAAAGCGTAGAAAATCAGGATCGTATTGATTGCGCTTGTTTTGCTGGCTGGTTTGTTTTTGTGAAGGACGATCATGTTGCAGATAAATGGGGAGTAAGAATTCCAGATATTCTGGCAAGGGAGGAGCGGGACGTGTAACGCCTTCCCGATCCCTTTCCGGCACACCATCAAATCCTTTGGCGGTAACGGCTTGTCTCAAATGAATATCAATATTAAGTGCCCGCATTGGGATACGGTTCATGCGCGCAAAATGAAATAGGGGTAGGTATAAGTTAGCATCAGTACTCCAAACAGATCCCCATTCGGATCGAGTTAAAAATTCAGATTCCGTTAATTCACCTGCTACCCATTGATCCAGAACTTTTTGTACTCGACGCGGAAACATTTCAAAACCAATAACCATATTTGGATGAGCTGCGTACAGGGTAGCCAGCATCTGCAACTGCCAACGGTGGTGTTCAGGGTTAACATGCGTTTCGCCTAGTAAGACTACTGATTTATTTTTTGTTGACGCGATTACATTGGATAGCGTGGTTGCTCCCTGACCGGGAATTACCCAGCTTGCCACTGGTACACACTGATTGGTTGTGATTTGTTTGCTGACAGTTGTTGTTTTTTTCTCTGGCTCGGCATGGGCAGAAAGGGGAGAGGTATTTGCTATTCCGCTCAGTATTAATAAGCTGCCGATAGTAAATTGCCAGTTGAGTTTGAAATTGATCATTAATTTTGTGACGTTGTTAAGTAGTATAAAAATATGTGAAATACTGCGTTGAGATGCTTATCCCACCCATTTACGAGCGTTTCTAAACATTCTCATCCAGGGAGAATCTTCTGGCCAATCATCTGGATGCCATGAATGCTGTACTGTACGAAATACTCTTTCTGGATGAGGCATCAAAATCGTTACCCGACCATCGGTTGAGGTGATACCCGTAATACCTGCAGGAGAGCCATTGGGGTTGAGAGGATAGGTTTGGGTGAGCTCTCCCCGATTATTGACAAACTGCAGCGCAACATAAGGTTGTGCAGCGAGTAACTGCCCATTGTCGCGGAACACGACCAATCCTTCGCCGTGAGCTAGTGCAACGGGGAAACGACTTTCAGCCATACCTTCAAAAAACAGAGAAGGGCTGTTTCCGATTTTGATCATGACAAAGCGTGCTTCAAATTGCTCGGAATAATTGCGCTCAAAGCGTGGCCAATGTGCGGCTCCGGGAATAATTTCTTGTAAGTGGCTCATCATCTGGCAGCCATTACATACTCCCAGCGCAAAAGTATCTGTTCGTGCGAAGAAGGCAGCAAATTCATCCCGTGCTCGCTCATTAAACAAAATGGATTGCGCCCATCCTCGGCCAGCTCCAAGTACATCTCCATAAGAAAACCCACCGCCTGCTACCAATCCTTTAAATTCAGCTAACTTTATTCGTCCAGACAGGATGTCACTCATGTGTACGTCTACTGCGTTAAATCCGGCGCGATCAAAGGCGGCCGCCATTTCCACCTGACCGTTTACCCCTTGTTCGCGCAAAATGGCTACCGCGGGACGATGAGTGAGGATAACCGGAACACAAACGGGTTCATCTAGTGAAAATGTTAAATGAACATGTAATCCTGGATCATCTATATCTAAAAGCTGATCGAATTCTTGCTGTGCACAACTGGGGTGATCACGCAATTTTTGTAGTTGATAGCTTGTTTCTGACCAGATACGTTGCAACGCTACCCGCTTTTCCTGAAAGATTACTTTGTTGTTGCACGTTAGGCAGATTTCATCTTTAGAATTGGGGTGGCCGATCAGGTGACTGATAGATTCCAATCCGGCTTCTGCCAATATAGTCATTACAGTAGTATGTTGCTGTGTTTTAATCTGGATAACTGCTCCTAACTCTTCACTGAAGAGGGTTGATAGCTGCTGAGTATTATCAGTATCTGTTGATTGAGTGATCAAAGAATCTAGCGCGATGTTGATGCCACAATGACCGGCAAACGCCATTTCACACAATGTAACAAACAGACCGCCATCAGAACGATCATGGTAAGCCAGGAGCAATCCATTGCTATTGAGTGTTTGAATGGCATCAAAAAAGGTTTTGAACTGTTCTAGATTTTCCAGATCAGGTGCGGTATTGCCAGATTGGTTATAAACTTGCGCTAATGCCGATCCACCCAGTCGATTTTTGCCGTTGCCTAGATCTAGTAAAATTAGTTCAGTTTCACCTTTGTCCAAGCGTAGCTGTGGGGTTAATGTTTTACGTACATCAGAGACCTTGGCAAATGCGGAAACAATCAGTGAAAGTGGCGCAATTACCTCCTTGTGTTGCCCCTGTTGCATGTCTTGCCAACTCGTTTTCATGGATAAGGAATCTTTGCCTACTGGAATACTGATTCCTAGCTGTGGGCATAATTCCAATGCGACCGCTTGGACAGCGTCATATAGAGCGACATCTTCACCCGGGTGACCGGCAGCAGCCATCCAGTTGGCAGATAAACGAACCGTTTTCAATTCAGGAACATGAGCAGCAGCCAGATTAGTTAATGCTTCTCCTACAGCCATGCGTGCCGAGCTAGCAGCATCAATTACTGCCAGTGGCGTACGTTCACCCAGTGCAAACGCTTCTCCCAGATAGGTCTGAAAACCAGCAGTAGTGACTGCGACATCAGCAACTGGTACTTGCCAAGGGCCAACCATCTGATCACGTGCTGTTTGTCCGCCAACAGTGCGGTCGCCAATCGTAATGAGGAAGGATTTGTTTGCCACTGCTGGCAGGCGCAAAACACGGCTAACTGCTTCTTGTAGACGTATGCTGGTTTTATCGAGTGGCGTAGGGGTGGGTCGGATACGCTGTACGTTACGTACCATTTTAGGTGGTTTGCCTAGCAGCACGGATAAAGGAATGTTTGCCGGGGGAGTGGTTGAGCGCTCATCAGACACAATTAGTTGATGATCTGCCAGTGCCTCACCCACTACTGCGAAAGGACAGCGCTCACGTTCACAAATCGCTTGAAATAGTGGCAGCGATTGTGGATGAATGGCAAGCACGTAACGTTCCTGCGCTTCATTGCACCAGATTTGTAGGGGTGACATGCCGGGTTCGTCGGAAGGAATTGCGCGTAGATCAAAGTGGCCGCCGCGTTCAGCACCATGTACCAGTTCGGGAAATGCATTGGAGAGTCCACCTGCTCCTACATCATGAATAGCCAGAATCGGGTTGGTTTGTCCGCTACGCGCCAGTTGCCAGCAACGATCAATCACTTCCTGTGCGCGTCGCTGCATTTCTGCATTGCCACGTTGCACTGAATTGAAATCTAACGCTTCTTCATTAGTGCCGGCATCCACGCTGGATGCTGCGCCACCACCCAGCCCAATCGCCATGCCTGGTCCACCTAGATGGATTAACAAAGTGCCTGGTGGAAAAGGTTGCTTGGTTGTGTGCAAGGCAGAAATCTGACCAATACCTCCTGCTAACATGATAGGTTTGTGATAGCCACGCATCTGATTGTTGACAACGACCTCGTAAGTGCGAAAGTAGCCAGCCAGATTGGGACGACCGAATTCGTTGCTGAATGTTGCGCCACCAATCGGTGCAGTCAGCATGATGTCAAGCGCAGAAGCGATATGTCCTGGTTTACCGTAATCATTGCTTTCCCAAGGTTGGATGGCACCGGGAATACGCAGATTGGAGACGCTGAATCCGGTTAAACCAGCTTTGGGTTTTGCGCCGGAACCAGTGGCGCCTTCATCGCGGATTTCGCCCCCCACACCCGTTGCAGCACCTGGATAAGGTGAAATGGCGGTTGGATGATTATGTGTTTCTACCTTGGCTAGCCAGTGTGTGAGTTCTGATGTGTAACCATATTGATTATCTGATCCAGGATAAAATCGCTCAATCGTTTCCCCTGCCAGAATAGCGGCATTATCCGCGTAGGCAACAATCGTGTGTTCGGGATGGCATTGATGCGTGTGGCGAATCATGCCGAACAAGGAGTGCGGTTGTGCTACTCCATCGATAACCCAGTCAGCGTTGAAAATCTTATGACGGCAATGTTCCGAATTTGCCTGTGCAAACATCATTAATTCAACATCAGTTGGATTGCGTTTAATATGAAGGAAGTAATCTAGCAAGTAATCGATTTCATCCGCAGAGAGTGCCAACCCCATGTCTCGGTTGGCTTGCAACAAGCTTGCTTTTCCTGCACCAATCACATCAATTTCGCTGAGCACACCCGGCTCAGCATGCTGAAAGAGTATGCTTGCTTCATCCAGCGTATGCAGTACTACCTCAGTCATACGATCATGTAGATATGCTTCAATTTGTTGCATTTGTTCAACTGATGGCTCTGCTTGGCTACGTAGCTCAAAGGCAATGCCACGTTCCAGCCGCTCGATGCTAGCTAAGCCGCAACTATGTGCAATATCTGTTGCTTTGGATGACCAAGGTGAAATTGTGCCAGGGCGCGGTACCACCAATAACAATTTGTTACCCGAAAAAGATGAGGCTTCATCTGCATCGAGTAATTGCTGTAATCGATTGATTTCTTCTTGTGTCAAATTATGTCGAAGTTGACAAAAATAATGGTAATCCGCAGTAATGCCAGAAATTTGCGGTACGATTGCTTGAATTGAATCAAGCAGGCGTTCTAGGCGAAAGGGAGAAAGTGCATTGCGCTTATAAAATTGCAACATCGGGAAGGTAGCTAGTGAAATGAAAAAAGATAATTTTACACGAGTAACCCGCTGGCAGATTATTAGCGGATAAATGCTGTTTGTGTGAAGCTAGGGTATGCTGCTTCTTTCTTCAGTAGTAATTATTAGTTATTTAGTAAAGCATGCAGATGAAAAACATCATTACCCAATCAACTATTACGTGTCCAAATTGCAAACATCAAAAAACTGAAGAAATGCCAATTGATGCTTGCCAATGGTATTACGAATGCAAATCATGTCATACATTGCTTCGCCCGTTACCCGGTGATTGTTGTGTGTTTTGTTCGTATGGCACGATTCCCTGTCCACCTAAGCAACGAGGTCAGTCGTGCTGTGTCTGAATATACGGTGTAAATGCGTGCCGCGATTTGTTAACAATCGGCTGATTGGATATTAACAGTTCTTGGAGAAATCATTATGAGTAACGAAAAATCCTACACTTGCAGTTGTTTTTGTGGTGCGGTTCAATTTACCGTGACAGGTGAACCGGTAGAAATGGGGTATTGTCACTGCGAATCATGCCGTCATTGGTCGGCGGGACCAGTAAACGCATTTACTTTGTGGAAGCCTGAAGCCATTAAAATTTTACAAGGCGCTGATAATATCGGAACCTATAACAAAACGCCTGCAAGCTATCGTAAATGGTGTAAAACCTGTGGAGGTCATCTTTTTACTGAACACCCTGGCATAGGATTAATCGATGTTTATGCAGCGTTACTGCCAGAATTAACTTATACCCCACGTGTTCATGTGCATTATCAGGAAACGGTATTGCCACTTAGGGATGGATTACCCAAGATGAAGGATTTGCCTAAAGAGATGGGGGGATCAGGTGAGAGTATAAATGAGTAATACGCCTGTATATACCACTGCTGAAATCCGTAAGATCGAAGCATTAGCACTGTCCCTTCCTGATCCACCTGCATTGATGGAGCGAGCGGGAGTGGCGGCTGCTGAAATTACGCATACTCGATTGCTGGCAGATGATAAGCAACGGATATTGGTTTTAGCTGGACCAGGAAATAACGGTGGAGATGCATTAGTAGCTGCGCGGCATCTGCATAACTGGGGAAAGCAAGTAACATTGGTATTTACTGGCGATGCTGCACAATTGTCACCAGATGCGAGCCGAGCATTGGAATTGTGGCAGATGACTGGCGTAGCAACGCATTGCTCCATTCCAACTGATGGTCAATGGGACGCTGTGATCGATGGTTTGTTTGGTATCGGTCTTAATGAAACTCGTCCGTTAGCAGAAAAATACCAATTGCTCATTAATCAGGTTAATCAGCTCGATTTGCCGGTATTGGCACTCGATATTCCCAGCGGTTTACTCAGTGATTCTGGTCGAGTGTCAGAAGTGGCAATCAAAGCGATGATCACAGTGACTTTTATTGCGCTTAAACCAGGTCTGTTGACGCATGATGGCTGTGATTACTGTGGAGAGATTGTCGTATGTGATTTGGGCTTGGATACAGCAGCATGGATTGCACCTCATAATTGGTTATTGAATCGGATGGGTATCACTGCTAGCTTACCTGTTCCCCGATTGGCGAATAGTCACAAAGGTACTTATGGGCGACTCGGTATTCTAGGAGGAGCTAACGGCATGGTGGGTGCGGCTTTACTGGCTGGGCGCGCAGCGCTTAAACTAGGAGCTGGGCGCGTTTATTTGGGATTATTAGCGCAAGAGGACGCACCGGTTGTTGATCCAGTTCAGCCAGAATTAATGTTGCGATCACCCGCTGATTTTTTTGATTTAGATTTGCTGGATGGTCTGGTGGTGGGTCCTGGTCTGGGTAAAGAAATTGCTGCTTGTATTTATCTGGAGCAAGCGTTGCAATCCAGTTTGCCATTAGTGTTAGATGCAGATGCACTTAATTTGATTGCAGCCTACGCTGAGCTTGGTGATGTACTTAAGACACGTACAGCTGCTACCATTTTGACACCTCATCCAGCTGAAGCGGCACGTTTATTGAGTATAACGACTGCAGAAATACAGCATAACCGGCTTAATGCAGCACAAACGCTTGCGCGACAGTTTAATTGTATTGCTGTGCTAAAGGGGGCAGGCAGTATCTGTGCACTACCAGATGGATTTTGTTATTTTAATACTAGTGGTAATCCTGGTTTGAGCAGTGCTGGAACGGGTGATGTGCTTTCAGGTTTTTTGGGTGCCCTACTGGTACAGGGAGTGTCTGCTAAACATGCACTGCTATTGGCTGTTCACCTGCACGGAGCTGCTGCGGATATATTGCTAGAGCAGCAATATGGTCCTGTTGGTATGACTGCATCAGAAGTTATTCTTGCTGCACGTAATTTGTTGAATCGCTGGATAAATCAAAAAAATTCTGGATGACTTTTAAGCATCAGGAAGAGAGCGCTTTTCTTTGACTATTTCCAGGCCAGCACCGCAGTGCCAGCATAATTGGAAATTTCCTGGGTTTTCTTCACCACATTGTTGACAGAAAATACTGTCAGTTACTTGTGGTGCTTGTTCATAGGCTGTCACAATCGCTCGTCCGCGTTCATAATCAAGATCACGTACTACCCATACTTCTGGGTAAGCATGCGTAAATGGAATCTCGCCGACGCCACCCTGAGCATATTCATTAAACAGTTTGGATGGAATATAGGCATTTGCCAGTAAATCCTGGATGATATGTGCTTCCAGCAAGTTGTCAGCAGTATAAAGTTTTTTCATATACAAGCACCTAATACTTTTATCTTTCGTTTTAGCTTCTTTATTTTGTATATAGAAGCAATTGATTAATTGGCATAAATCTTGGGTAGTGGTCGTGATGATCGTAACAGCCGAATGTTGGGCATGGCGTCGGTACTGAGAGTAGGATGATACAGCTGTATTGCCTATTCAGTTGGTCTTGCGCTATTAATTATGCTCAAGTAATTAGTAATAGGGAAATTGAATAGAAATTAATCCGGATTCAAGCCAGTGTTCTGTTGCAACCAGCTATTTAGCAACTGCCGTAGCATTTCAACTGGATGATAGCCGGTAGTCAACGAATAGTATCGTGATTTGCTTTCAATCACTAATGATGGAAAGCCGCTAATGCCCCATTGTGCTGCACGTTGGAAACCATACAAAGTATGCTGTTTCACGTTATCAGATTGAAATACTGAAGTAAATTGTGATTCTGGTATACCCAGATTTGCAGCAAGTTTTGCCAAAGTATTGAGTTGAGTCACATTTGCCTGTGCAACATAAAAAGCGTGTTGTATGGCAGCAAAAAAAGTAAAGATCTTTTCCGGTTTGATCAATGAAAAGCTAACGATAGCTCGACAGGCGGGTTCGGTATCGTAAATAAAATCTTCTGGTAAGGCGTTCTCAAAGGTAAAGGGTTGTCTGGTTGTGGTGTGTACTGTGTGCCAATGATGCAGAATTTGTGCTCTTTTTTCAGGTGAAAGTGGTGTGTTTGTTCCTGGACGTAAACCACCTGGCATCAATTTTATTGTGAAAATAGATGCATATTCTTGCCTGATTTGGGAAATAATAGGTGCAAACCCCCAACACCATGAGCACATAGGGTCGGCGATATACCACAAAATCGGTTTTTCCATACGTATTGCCAGTAAGGATTAGGCTGTGCTGCGGCTTGCTCGCTTGCGTTCGTGTTCCAATAATAAACGTTTGCGGATGCGAATACTTTTTGGGGTGATTTCAACTAGTTCGTCATCCGCAATAAATTCAACAGCCGATTCCAGTGTTAGCTGAATGGGAGGGGTCAATACAACTGCCTCATCATGTCCAGATGCCCGGATATTGGTTAGTTGTTTTCCTTTAATTGGATTGACAACGAGATCATTTTCGCGGCTGTGTATGCCGATAATCATGCCTTCGTAAACTGGTTCACCAGGGCTGATGAACATACGTCCACGTTCTTGCAATTTCCAGAGTGCGTAAGCTACTGCCTCACCGTATTCTGCTGAGATCAATACACCATTCTTACGTGAAGCAATTTCTGGTCGCATTGGAGCGTATTCATCGAAGACATGGCTCATGATACCGGTTCCGCGCGTAAGCGTCATGAATTCAGACTGGAATCCAATTAGACCGCGAGCGGGAATACGATAATCCAGCCGGACTCGACCACGTCCATCGGTTACCATGTCGAGTAGATCACCACGGCGTGTACCCAGTGTTTCCATTACCGCTCCTTGATGAGCTTCATCAATCTCAAGCGTCAGGATCTCAAATGGCTCACATTTCACGCCATCTATTTCCCGGATAACCACTTTGGGGCGAGACACCGCCAATTCATAGCCTTCGCGGCGCATATTTTCGAGCAGGATGGTCAGATGCAGTTCTCCGCGCCCTGAAACAAGAAATGAATCAGTTTCGCCAGTTTCTTCTAGTTTTAATGCAACATTGGTCAGTAATTCTTTCTCCAGGCGTTCACGTAGTTGACGGCTAGTAACAAACTTGCCTTCTTTCCCAGCAAAAGGTGAGGTGTTGACCTGAAAAGTCATAGAGAGGGTTGGTTCATCCACCTTCGGCATAGGTAGTGCTTCTGGTTGATTAATATCCGCCAGCGTAGTACCAATACTGAGCTCATCAATTCCGCTAATTAGCACGATTTCTCCGGCAGCCGCCTCACTTAACGGTACCTGTTCCAAACCTCGAAAGCCGGATACCTGATTGATACGCGCCTTTTTGGGTGTTTGTTTGCCAGTCATTACCATAACTTCTTGTCCTGGTTTAAGGCGACCACGACTGATTTTGCCGATACCCAGGCGTCCAACGAAACTGGAATAATCCAGTGCACTGATTTGTAGTTGTAATGGCTGATCAGGATCTCCCTGAGGTGCAGGTACATGCTTGAGGATCAGATCAAACAGTGGGCGCATGTCCCCACCGAATTGTTTGGGATCGAGTGAGGCATAACCGTTCAACCCAGAAGCGTAGATCACTGGAAAATCTAGTTGTTCTTCGGTAGCATTCAATTTGTCGAATAAATCAAATGTTTGGTTTATCACCCAATTTGGTCGAGCGCCAGGACGATCTATCTTGTTAATAACCACAATTGGACGTAACCCTGCTGCCAGCGCCTTGCGTGTGACAAAACGGGTTTGTGGCATTGGTCCTTCAACCGCATCTACCAACAGTAATACGCCATCTACCATGGATAATACGCGTTCAACTTCGCCTCCGAAATCGGCGTGTCCTGGTGTGTCCACAATATTGATGTGTACTCCAGCATAATCGATTGCGCAATTCTTGGAAAAAATGGTGATGCCGCGTTCACGTTCGATATCATCTGAATCCATTACCCGTTCAGCAATAGTTTGGTGAGCAGCAAAAGTACCAGCTTGGTGTAACAGTTTGTCCACCATTGTGGTCTTGCCGTGATCTACATGAGCGATAATGGCGATATTACGGAGCGGGCGTGTCATAATTAAAAGTTCCTTGAAAGTCGATCTGGCAATTTTAGAAAAACCATAAATTATATCAGTGATCAAATTTTTTGATTGGTTAGCGTGTTATTTGTCATAGCAAGATTTATTTAAAACCTAAAAAGCATGTTTACTGGAATTATTGAAGCAGTCGGTCGCATTCAGCGCATTTGTCCTAAGAAAGATGCTGTTCGTATTTATATTGATCCAGGCAAACTAGATTTATCAGATGTTGCTGTAGGAGACAGTATTGCTGTGAATGGTGTTTGTTTAACTGTAACTGCTTTGGAAGAAGATTGCTTTACTGTTGATGTTTCTGGTGAAACTTTAAGCTGTACTTATGGATTAGATATTCCCAATAATCTACTTAATCTAGAAAAAGCATTACGATTTTCAGATCGATTGGACGGTCATCTCGTCAGTGGACATGTGGAAGGTGTGGGTGAAATTATACAATTTACGCAAACGGGTGATCGTTGTCTACTAGCGATTCAGCCACCACCACAATTGTTTAAATACATTATTCCTAAGGGATCGATTACAGTAGATGGTGTGAGCCTTACTGTAAATCAGGTGATGTCTGGACAGATTGAAATTAACCTTATTCCCTATACATTGGCTAATACAACTTTTAAACAATTCAAGCCTGGCAGGAAAGTGAATCTCGAAACCGATATGATAGCGAAATATGTGGCGTGTTTACTCGAACAGGCACAAGGTAAGTAGTGATGACGACGATTTCAACAATTGAAGAAGTTTTAACAGATTTTAAAAATGGAAAAATGGTGATCCTCATTGATGAGGAAGATCGTGAAAATGAGGGCGATCTGGTATTAGCAGCCGATTTTGTTACGCCTGAAGCCATCAATTTTATGGCTAAATACGGTAGAGGGTTAATTTGTTTAACTCTAACCGAAGAACGTTGTCACCAGCTTAAATTACCCATGATGGTGACGGATAATCATTCACCGTTAGGTACTAATTTCACTGTTTCTATTGAGGCAGCGAGCGGTGTGACAACAGGTATTTCGGCTGCTGATCGTGCGCGTACTGTACAAGCTGCTGTTAAAGCAGATGCAAAACCGGAAGATTTGGTTCAACCTGGTCATATTTTTCCACTGAAAGCACAGAAGGGGGGGGTGTTAGCACGAGCTGGACATACTGAAGCAGGTTGCGATCTAGGGCGTTTAGCTGGTTTAACAGAAGCAGCTGTAATTTGCGAGATTTTAAAGGAAAATGGTGAAATGGCACGGTTGCCAGATCTCATTGAATTTTCGGATAAACATAACCTCAAAATTGGAACAATTGCTGATCTTATTCATTATCGTCGCCTGACAGAAAGTTTAGTGACACGAATCGCTGAACGTACTTTGCGCACTGTTTATGGAGAATTCAGGCTAGTCGCCTACCATGATAAAATTACCAGCGTGATTCATCTTGCACTGGTAAAGGGGGTGTGGAATACCGGTGAAGAAATATTGGTTCGTGTGCATGAGCCACTAACAGTAATGGATTTGTTAGAAATTGATGCGCATGCGCATTCCTGGAGTATTCATGATGCCATGACTACTATTGCGCAGGCGGAAAGAGGAGTAATAGTTTTGTTGCATCGTAAGAATGATATAGCGGTACTGACAGAGCGAGTTTTACAAACTACACTTCCATCGCCAGATAAACCTGTAGCAGATTTACGTCATCATGGCATTGGTGCGCAGATTCTTAAAGATTTGGGGGTTAGCAAAATGCGTTTGTTGGCAGCTCCTCGCAGAATGCCCAGCATGATTGGTTTTGGTCTGGAAGTGACGGGTTATCTGGAACCGAAAGATTCTTCCTGCGCATAAACAGTTTTTATCAGTTTGGAGTTGTGAAACCTGTATTCAACCTAACAACAAAGGGGTGCATCTTTTATGTCCTATTATGACAATATTCTTGAAATAGATTCAGACCTTCATGGCAATGGGCTATGCATTGGTATTGTCATGAGCCGTTTCAATATTGATGTGAGTGAAGGATTGCTGGGTGCTTGTACAGCAGAACTGGCTAAGTTAGGTGTGCAGGAAGCAGATATTGTGTTGATAACGGTACCCGGTGCGCTAGAAATCCCGCTGGCACTACAAAAACTTGCAGCATCGGATCGATATGATGCTTTAATTGCCCTGGGTGCCGTTATTCACGGTGAAACATACCATTTTGACGTAGTAGCTAACGAATCAGCACGGGGGGTGATGGCTGTTGGGCTGGAATACAATATTCCCATTGCAAACGGTATTCTCACAACAGATGATGAAGATCAGGCTACTGCTCGTATGGCTGAAAAAGGAGCGGAAGTTGCGCGTGTTGCGGTAGAAATGGCTAATCTGGTATTGACGTTGGACGAAATGGATCAATCCATATCTTCATGATGCCAACGGATATTACATCACCATCTAAATCTTCACCGAGACAGAAGGGTTATAAGAATCGCCGTCGTTTGTCGCGAGAATTGGCATTACAGGGAATTTATCAGTGGCGTCTAGCTGGAGGTAGTGCGCAAGATATTGATTTACAATTACAACAGGTCAATTTCTATGGTAAAGCGGATGGTGCTTATTTCTCTGATTTATTGCATGGGGTAGTGGAACATTCCAGTAGCCTAGAGGAACACATTCAACCTCATCTTGACCGACAACTATCTGAGCTGAGCCCCGTAGAATATTCAATTCTTTTAATCGGTGCTTACGAAATGGTGTATCACCCTGAAACACCTTGCCGGGCAATTATTAACGAAGCGATAGAACTGACTAAAAGCTATGGCGGGACGGATGGGCACAAATACGTCAATGGTGTACTCGATAAGCTCGCTGCAAAGTTGCGTGCAGCTGAGCTGCAATATTCACCTAGTCGTAATCAGGATGCGTGTTAAGTTGATATCGTGATGCCGTTATTGGCTTGTTGTAGAAACGCTGGACTAATTTTGGCATTACAGTGCTGTAGACAACGGCGGAATAGTGATGAATATAATGATGATTCGCCTTGGTTTCAGTTGCTTTTTGTCGGTGAGTAATAGATTAAAGTTACCGTTTACAGTGATGAGTTTTTGCGAAGACTGCCTTCGCTGTTATGGATGAAACAGTCATGAATTCCGAGTTTGATGTCATTGGTCGTTATTTCTCGCATCCGGTACGTAACGCCTTACTCGGTCCTGGTGATGATGCCGCGTTATTACCTTGTCAACCTGGAATGGATTGGGTTGTGTCGGTTGATACATTAGTGGCGGGGCGGCATTTTTTTTCTGACGTCAAACCTTCTACGTTAGGTCATAAAGCGTTGGCTGTTAATCTTTCCGATATGGCTGCTATGGGTGCTATACCGCGCTGGATCATGCTTTCTTTGACGTTGACTGAAACACTAGCGCAAGATGATACTTGGCTCAGGGCTTTTTCTGATGGTTTTTTTACGTTGGCAGAGCAGTATCAGGTTGAGTTGGTTGGAGGAGATACTACCAGTGGTCCACTTAACATTGGTGTGCAAATTATTGGTGAGGTTGAGCAAGGTAGAGCATTGCGAAGAAGTGGCGCCAAACTGGGGGATGATATTTGGGTATCTGGTTTTTTGGGTGATGCTGCTCTGGGACTGCTATTTTTGCGCCAACACATTATCCTAACAAAACAAGAAGCTGATCATTGTCTGGTTGCGTTGCATACACCCACACCACGTGTTGCACTTGGTAGAGCGTTAATTAATACAGCTCATAGTGCAATTGATATCTCAGATGGTCTATTGGCTGATCTTGGGCATATTCTTGAACGTTCTAGCGTTGCCGCTACGATTGAGTTAGCGCTTGTTCCTTGTTCTCCTGTATTAAAAAATCAATTACAACAAAATACAGTTCGGCACTTAGCCATTGACTGTTTATTATCAGGCGGTGATGATTACGAACTATGTTTTACGGCACCAGAAAATAAACGTGATACTGTGGCGCAGCTTGCGCAGCAAACTGGTATAAAACTTTCCCGTATCGGAAAAATTGTGCCAGGAACAGGGTTGACTGTATTGAACGATAACGGTAATCCACTTATTTTTGATAGAAAAGGTTATGATAACTTCCTTACCCGATGATTATTCTCCACAACGTCAGACATCGCTAAAACCCGATATCGCCTTTGTGCATGTCCGGCTAGCGCATTTTATTGCGATGGGTGCTGGTGTTGGTCTGATTCGTTTTGCACCAGGTACCTTTGGTACACTTGCCGCCATCCCGCTTTATCAGCTTTTGGATTCCATTTTTGAACCGGTTTCATTGCTGCTGGTTCTAGATGTTTTTTTTATTATGGGAATCTGGGCATGTGCTGTTACTGGTCAAGCGCTCAATTCAGCTGATCATTCCGGTATCGTGTGGGATGAAATCGTGGCTTTTATGCTGGTATTATTTTTTACACCAGCTTATTGGATGTGGCAGTTAGCTGCTTTTTTGCTGTTCAGGTTTTTTGATATTGTTAAACCTGCGCCTATTGGTTATCTAGATGCAAAACTTAAGGGTGGGCTAGGTGTGATGCTGGATGATTTGTTGGCAGCGTTTTACACTTTGTTGTGCATTGCTGGCTGGAAATCAATGGTTTTATTCCAAAGTTACTTTTGAACATATCCCGAATTATTCCAGATGACAAAACGCTGCTGGAGCTTGCTCAACAAACCGGGCAATTGCTGGAGAGTAATGGATTAAAGCTGGTTTCAGCTGAATCTTGTACTGGTGGCTGGATTGGTCAGGTTGTCACCGCTATCCCGGGTAGTTCCATCTGGTATGACCGTGGTTTTATTACTTACAGTAATTTATCCAAGCAACAAATGCTGCGTGTGCAACCACAAACCCTAGCGCAGTTTGGTGCAGTTTCTGAACAAACTGCACGGGAAATGGTACAAGGTGCTCTGGTGATGAGCCAGGCGCAGGTCGCGCTATCTGTTACTGGTATTGCTGGTCCTGCTGGTGGTTCTGTAGAGAAACCGGTTGGTACCGTGTGCTTTGCCTGGTTACATAAAAATTTTTCTACCCATACTATTTGTAGTAAAACTCATCATTTTATCGGTGATCGTGAAACTATTCGGCGACAATCCGTTGCAACGGCACTACAAGGTATTCATGCTTTGCTGAGAAATGCTATGCCAATAAATCTTGCATAAAGCTAGCAAGATGGAACTCAGCGGTTTTATACAACTCTGTTAAAATTGGAATAGAAAGTCGGTCAGACAGTCGCTGCCTGGTAGCAGGGAGAGGAAAGTCCGGGCTCCACAGAGCAGGATGCCGGTTAACGACCGGCCACCGTAAGGTGAGGAACAGGGCCACAGAGACGAGCGTATTAAGTTACGGTGAAACGCGGTAACCTCCATCTGGAGCAAGATCAAATAGGCAGATGATGACGCTGCTCGCCGAGTCTGCGGGTAGATCGCTTGAGCTTGTGGGTAACTACAGGTCTAGAGGGATGACTGTCCACGACAGAACCCGGCTTATCGATCGACTTTCCCCTTTCCAAGATAGATGCAAAGCAATCTAAATTCACTCACAACGTCGTGAAATCTTACTTTATATCTACGCTCTTCAAGAATTAACTACTTGATTGATGTAGATGGTAACAGTTAACTAAAACGTAGCAAATATCATTATCACTTTCATTCGTATTGTTATACATTGGTTACTGGGTATTTTTGATTCAGTACGAATGTTAGGAATGCAGGTTTTTATGCTTCAGAAGCACTCATAACAGGCTATGAATTAGTTTGAATTAGCGCATTGATTTTTTCAGTTGACAATAGCATTATACAACAGATACCATTGATATTGTTAGATAACCACAATATATTGTGTTTAGGTAGATTTAGTAGTTAATGCTATTTTTGTTGTGATCACTTGTTTTAAGCCATTTTTCAATCAGTCATTAAATTCGATTGAGTAGGAGAAACTAACCATGCAGCTTGCCACAGATACCGTTTTATCCACCCCCATTCCTCATAAAAATTTTTTAGAAACAATGACTGATTTACCGGTAGCACAACAGGATTTTTCACAATATAAAGTAATTCGTCGTAATGGTGCTGTAGTGGCATTTGAGCCTATTAAGATTTCTATTGCGATGACCAAAGCATTTATTGCAGTGCGGGGTGGACAAAGCGCAGTCTCGTCTAGTATGCGTGAGATTGTGGCGCGGCTGACTAATGAAGTCGTGCATGCGCTGACACGTCGCCGCCCAGGAGGAGGGACGTTTCATATTGAGGATATTCAGGATCAGGTAGAGCTAGCGCTCATGCGTTCGGGTGATCACGATGTTGCACGTGCTTACGTGTTATATCGCGAAGAGCGGGCACGTGAACGGGCAAGACAGCTAAAAGAACAAACTGCTACTACTCAGACGCCTGTTTTGCACATAGTAGAGAATGGACAAAGAATTCCGCTTGATTCCGTGCGATTAACGACTCGTATTCAATCTGCTTGCCAACAATTGGGAGAAGTGGTGAGTGCTGAATTGATCGTCAAGGCAATGCTCCGAGATTTATACGATGGTGTGCCAGCAGAAGAAGTTAGAAAATCCGCTATTTTGTCAGCGCGTGCACTCATTGAGCAAGAGCCAGCCTATAGTTTTGTGACTGCTAGATTGCTGCTGGATGATATTCGTTATGAAGTGTTGGGAGAAGATGTTTCGCATGAAGCGATGCAGTCTCGCTATGCAGATTATTTTCCAGGATTTATTCAACAAGGGATTGAAGCGGGATTGCTAGATGAACGTCTGGGTCAGTTTGATTTGGTGCGGCTATCAGAAACATTGGTGGCGGATCGTGATCTGCAGTTTGGTTATCTTGGCTTGCAAACCTTATATGACCGTTATTTTCTACATATTTCCGAGCGGCGAATTGAATTACCCCAGGCATTTTTCATGCGGGTAGCTATGGGATTGGCATTGAACGAGATTGATCGTGAAGCGCGTGCGATCGAGTTCTATCATCTACTGTCAAAATTTGACTTTATGAGTTCAACGCCTACGCTGTTTAATTCTGGCACACGCCGCTCACAACTTTCCTCATGCTATCTGAGTACTGTGCCAGATAGTTTGGATGGTATTTATGAAGCGATTAAAGAAAATGCGTTACTGTCCAAATTTGCAGGTGGATTGGGTAACGACTGGACGCCGGTCCGCGCAATGGGGGCGCGTATCAAGGGAACTAATGGTAAATCACAAGGTGTAGTACCTTTCCTTAAAGTGGTTTCTGATACGGCAGTTGCGGTTAATCAAGGAGGTAAGCGTAAGGGGGCAGTATGTGCCTATCTGGAGACTTGGCATCTGGATATCGAGGAATTTTTGGAGTTGCGTAAAAATACCGGAGACGATCGCCGTCGAACACATGACATGAATACTGCTGTCTGGGTACCGGATCTATTTGTAAAACGGATGTTGGAAGATCAGGAATGGACGTTATTTTCACCTTCTGATACACCGGATCTCCATGAAAAATATGGTAAAGCATTTGAAGAGGCCTATGTTGCTTATGAGGATCAGGTGGCACGGGGCGAGTTGACGCTGTATAAGCGTATTCCGGCAAAACAGTTGTGGCGCAAGATGCTGACTATGTTGTTCGAGACGGGCCATCCATGGATTACCTTCAAGGACCCATGCAACATCCGCTCGCCACAGAATCATGTTGGCGTGGTGCATAGCTCTAACTTGTGTACTGAAATCACGTTGAATACCAGTGAAAAAGAAATTGCTGTATGTAACCTAGGATCGATCAACCTGTTAGCACATATCGTTGATGGCAAACTGGATCTAACTAAGCTCAAGCAGACAGTTACGACGGCTATGCGTATGCTGGACAATGTGATTGATATCAATTTCTATGCTGTGGCAAAAGCACGTAATGCCAATTTACGACACCGCCCAGTGGGCTTAGGTATTATGGGTTTTCAAGATTGTTTACACAAACTGGGAATTTCCTACGCCTCCCAAGAAGCAGTTGAGTTTGCTGACAGTTCCATGGAAGCGGTTGCCTATTATGCTTACTGGGCCTCTACCGAGTTGGCAGAAGAGCGGGGTACCTATGCGACCTATCGTGGTAGTTTGTGGGATCGTGGCATCTTGCCGCAAGATTCCATAGCATTGCTGCGAGAAGAGCGTGGCGGCTATGTAGATGTTGATGCTACAGCTACGCTGGATTGGACATCGCTACGGGAACGGATTAAACAACATGGTATGCGTAATTCTAATTGTTTAGCGATTGCGCCTACAGCAACTATCTCTAACATCATTGGCGTTTCTGCCAGCATTGAACCAACTTACCAGAACCTGTACGTCAAATCTAATCTTTCCGGTGAATTTACGATCGTTAACCAATGGTTAGTTAATGATTTGAAGCAGCGGGATTTATGGGATGAAGTCATGATTGCAGATCTTAAACATTATGATGGAGCAGTTAGCAAGATTGACCGAATTCCTGAAAATCTACGTATACGCTATATGACTGCATTTGAGATTGATCCACGCTGGTTGGTTGAAGCAGCTGCTAGAAGACAAAAATGGATTGATCAAGCACAGTCGCTTAATCTTTATATGGCAGGTGCTTCTGGTAAGAAAATGGATGAGTTGTACCAATTAGCTTGGTCGCGTGGTCTCAAGACAACCTATTATCTGCGCGCGCTAGGGGCAACAACTGCAGAAAAATCAACAGTACATACGGGTACGCTGAACGCAGTACCTTCGCAGCAGGATGGATACTCGAGTGGCTTGGGGCAACCAGGTTATTCTGCTGTTAAGCAGTGCGCAATTGATAATCCAGAATGTGAAGTGTGTCAGTAAATATTGAATTCCATAGAGGGGACAAGGAGCAGAGCAATGTTGAATTTTGAAGATGATGTAATGCAACCTCAAAATATTTCGGTCAATGCCCGTATGCAAAAAATAGTGGCAGACCGGCAGATGGTGCATGAGGAAGTGCCGGTAGAGAGTCATCGTCGAGTTTCAGTGGAAGATAAACGTATTATCAACTGCAAGGCTGATGTTAATCAGCTAGTACCATTCAAGTATAAGTGGGCATGGGAAAAATACCTGGCAGCTTGTGCTAATCACTGGATGCCGCAGGAAATCAATATGACGCGGGATATTGCGCTATGGAGAGATCCGAACGGTCTAACTGAGGATGAACGCCGGATTGTTAAGCGTAATCTTGGTTTTTTTGTTACGGCAGATTCATTAGCAGCTAATAACATTGTGTTAGGTACCTACCGACATATTACCAATCCGGAATGTCGTCAATATCTATTGCGTCAGGCATTCGAGGAAGCGATTCATACGCACGCTTATCAATATATTGTTGAATCGATTGGGTTGGATGAAAGTGAAATCTTTAATGCATATCATGAAATTAAATCTATCCGTGATAAGGATGAGTTTTTGATTCCTTTTATCGATACATTGACCAATCCTGCGTTCCAGACAGGTACGCTGGAAACCGATCAGCAGCTACTGAAAAGCTTAATCGTATTTGCTTGTATTATGGAAGGGTTATTTTTCTATGTTGGATTTGTGCAGATTCTAGCGCTTGGTCGACAAAATAAAATGACCGGAGCAGCCGAGCAGTATCAATATATCCTGCGAGATGAATCTATGCACTGTAATTTTGGTATTGATGTCATTAACCAGATTAAGCTAGAAAATCCACGTTTGTGGACACGTGAATTTCGTGAAGAAATTAATACCTTAATGCATAAGGCAGTAGAACTGGAATACCGTTATGCGGAAGATACTATGCCGCACGGTGTATTAGGGCTGAATGCACCCATGTTTAAGGAATATCTGCGTTTCATTATTAGTCGTCGTTGTCATCAGATTGGACTTGATCCACTTTTTCCCGAGGCGAGTAATCCTTTTCCTTGGATGTCAGAAATGATTGATTTGAAAAAGGAAAAGAATTTCTTTGAAACCCGTGTAATTGAATATCAGACCGGAGGTGTGCTGAGCTGGGATTAAAAATAAATATTAATCAATCGATTTGCAATCAAAAAAATCATGTAGAATAACGGACGGGCCGGCTGGTTCACTTTAAAATTCAAAAATAGAGGTGACCAGCCTTTTTTATTTTAAAAAGATAAATCATGCGAGCGAACCGTTCATTTTATTCAGGATGAAGACAAAATCGAAACCCTTGTCGGTATTAATTACCACAATAGTATTAGCATCTCTCCCTGTTACGGCACAAGCAGACAAGCCTTTAGAAAAAAATAGTGGTATTACTGTCCTAGAAACAAAGCCATATCGAATACAATCACATTATCAGCAAGATGATCTATGGACACGCGTACGAACTGGATTTTCTCTGACTGGAACACAAAGCCAGGAAATTCAGCAACATGAAAGTAATTTCAGTAAAAGTCAGCAGTTTATAGATCATATTGTTGAACGTAGTCAGCGTTATCTGTTTTATATCCTTGAAGAAGTCGAGCGGCGTCATATGCCGGCCGAAATTGCACTATTGCCGATTATTGAGAGTGCTTTTGATCCGGATGCTTATTCACATAAACATGCAGCAGGGTTATGGCAGTTTGTTCCTTCAACAGCAAAAGCATTTGGATTAGAACAAAACTGGTGGCACGATGAACGACGTGACATTATTGCTGCTACCCAGGCTGCACTGGATTACTTGCAGATGTTGCATAAGATGTTCGGTAACTGGAAGCTAGCACTGGCTGCATATAATTGGGGGCAGGGTGCACTAAAAAAAGCAATTGATGAGAATCACGGTGGAAATAAATCCGTTAGTTATCGGCATATTAATCTTCCGGCGGAAACGAGAAACTATGTCTCTAAACTGATTGCTATTAGAAATATCATAGCGCATCCTCACCGCTACGGTATTAAGTTGAAACCTATTCCCAATCGACCTTACTTTGAGCAAATTACTATCACACATCAAATCGATGTACAGTTAGCCGCTAGGCTGGCTGGAATTTCGGAAAATGAGTTCAATGCATTAAACCCGGCATATCATCGGCCAGTTATCAAAGCGGAAGAATCTCCACGTACATTGTTGTTGCCGACTACTAAAGTTAAGACTTTTGTAGACAATCTCGAGAATTATGATAAAGCATTAGTTTCGTGGCGTATTTATCAAGTGCAATCAACAGATACCTTACAGGAGCTATCCAGTCGGTATCGCATTTCTGTTACGAAGCTAGCTGAAATTAATGGTATTTCTGTGCGAGCTACCCTGAAAAAAGGACAGACGTTACTTGTGCCACGTGACGGTAACAGTATTAGAGAAAGAACCTATCTAGCACAAAATTTGCTTAAAACATCAGCAAAACCATCCAGGGTTGAACACTTTGTGTACACTGTCAGGAAAGGGGATACACTTCAGGCTATTGCCAGACGTTATGGGATTGATATCAATACCATTCGTTCGTCAAATAAAGGAAGTAACCGGCTTTCTATTGGCCAAAAGCTGACATTCAAGCTGGCTGCTCCCCTCAATAATCCTTATTCTTCCTGAACAATTAGGAGTAATTGGCCGGAGCATACATAATCTCCCTGTTTGCAGCTGACTTGCTGGACAATTCCGCTGACAGGTGCATTCAGGGTGATTTCCATTTTCATGGATTCGATGACAATGATTGGATCTCCGGCATTAACTAATTGTCTGGTTTCAATCAGTAGTCGCCAAACAGTACCAGTTACATCTGAGCTAATTGCATGTGCGCCAACCGGTAAGCTGATTTCATTGGTTGCACAAGTGTAATCAAGCATATCCTCATCGTTATTATCCTGTACGTCTGCTAGTTGCCAACGTTCACGTTCAGCTTCAAATGCTTGCTGCTGTCGGGATTTGAATGCTTTGATACTATCAGCATGTTGTCGTAAAAATGCCTGGTAAGCGCGTAGGCTAAAAACAGTTTCTTCTGTGCGCAGCGTAAAACGGCCTGTAATAAAATCCTGGCGCAATTCCAGCAGCTTGTCTTCTGAAACGGGATAAAACCGGATCTGATCAAAAAAACGTAGCAACCATGGCTTGCCGGCAACAAAGTCGTGTGTTTGACGATAACGGTTCCACATTTGTATTGTTCTTCCAACAAATTGATAGCCACCTGGACCTTCCATACCATAAATACAAAGGTATGCTCCTCCAATTCCAACTGCATTTTCTGGCGTCCAGGTACGCGCAGGGTTGTATTTGGTTGTGACGAGACGATGACGAGGATCAATAGGAGTGGCAACTGGCGCACCCAGATAAACATCTCCTAACCCCATCACGAGATAGTTAGCTTCAAAAACAATGCGTTTGACTTCCTCGATACTCTCCAATCCGTTGATACGACGGATAAATTCGATGTTACTTGGACACCAAGGAGCATCTTGCCGAACCGACTGCATATATTTTTCAATTGCAAGCCGCGTGGCAGCATCATCCCAAGAAAGCGGCAGATAGACGATACGTGAAGGAATTTCCATGTCGTCAATAGCTGGCAAATCCTGTTCGGCAGTGATGAGTTTGTCTAAAAGTTGATCACGTGCTAATAGCCGTGAATCGTAATGGATCTGTAAAGAACGGATACCAGGGGTAATGTCCAGAATTCCTGGTAAATCTTTTTGTGCGATACGCTGTTGTAACCAAGCCATTAAGGCATGTGCACGGAAATGTAATGCAATATCGAGTATCGGTTCCCCATATTCGATCAGTAGATATTTGTCTCCTGACTGACGGTACACGACTTGTACTTGTTGATTGTCAGCAGGAATGCAGTGTAATACGGGGTTACCCCGATTGATCGGCGGTGCAGGGATATCTAATTCTACGGATTTGGTATTTAGCGTACGAATCATTTTGTCCTGCTGCTGTTCCAGCAGCAGTGCGTATTCCGCTGTGAGCGGATAGAAACGCACGCTATCTCCTGGCTTGAGTTGGCCAACTTTCCACAATTCTGCCTGCACAATTACGGCCGGGCAGACAAATCCACCTAGGCTGGGACCATCTGGACCGAGAATAATGGGCATATCACCAGTAAAGTCGATTGTGCCAACTGCATAGGCGTTGTCGTGAATATTGGATGGATGCAATCCGGCTTCCCCACCATCTTTACGTGCCCATTGTGGCTTGGGGCCAATCAAGCGTATACCAGTGCGGCTGGAATTATGGTGTACTTTCCAGTCGGTTGTAAAAAATGTATCAATATCAACTTCAGTAAAAAAATCTGGTGCGCCATGAGGGCCATATAACACACCAATTTCCCAATGATTGGTGTAATGGGGGATACACTCAGCAGGTAGTACTTTGGTCGGTATTTCCACGGTGGGTAGAATGGGGAGCACATCTCCAGCACGTAACGCACGCCCAGCATGTCCACCAAATTGCCCGAGTGTAAAAGTGGATTTACTACCCAAATAATTGGGTACTTGAAGCCCACCTTGAATCGCCAAATAGGCACGACTACCGGTCTGATGGGTTTTACCAAACCGTAGCAATGAGCCTGCTTGAATAAAATGAGAGCGCCATTGCGCTAGCGGTATATCATTCAACCAAACATCAATCGGCGAACCACATATTGCAATCAGGCTACTACAGTTAAATCGTAGAGTCGGGCCAGATAGGGTGATTTCCAATCCCGCTGCGTCATCCGGATTATCAACCAACCGATTGGCTAGACGAAAAGCTAAGCTGTCCATAGGTCCAGATGGTGGTACCCCTACATTCCAATAACCCATTCTGCCTGGATAATCTTGTACCGTTGTTTGCACCCCGGCACTTAGTACATCTACAGAAGAAGGTTGATAATAAAATCCAGCGAGATATTGCGTACTGACTTGTCCGCTGCGGAATACCATTCCGGATAATACTTGTTTGAGATAATCCAGATTTGTTGCAATCCCATAGAGGGTAGTTTGATCCAGCGCGGCAAGCAGATGATCGATTGCTTGGTCGCGATCTGCAGCATGTACGATAATTTTGGCCAGCATGGGGTCGTAAAATGCTGATACTTCGCAGCCGGCATCTACCCAGGTTTCAATCCGTGCGGTTTCTGGAAAATTGACAGCGCTTAACAAACCGCTAGATGGCTGGAAGTTTTTTGCAGGATTTTCAGCATATACACGTGCCTGAATGGCAGTACCTTGTAGCTGAATATTGAATGATGTGAGCGGTGGTAATGCGTCAGCGCCCAACAGCACCATCCACTCAACCAGATCAACACCGGTTACCATTTCGGTAACCCCATGCTCCACCTGTAATCGCGTATTGACTTCTAGAAAATAGAACTGATCGGCTGCAGCATCATACACATATTCCACGGTACCAGCGGATTGGTAATGTACTGATTCCATCAAGCGTACCGCTGTTTTCTGTAGCGCTTTGCTGGTTGACGCGGGTAAACCAGGAGCTGGCGTTTCTTCAATAACCTTTTGATTACGTCGTTGCATGGAGCAATCGCGTTCACCCAGCGCAATTACTTTTCCTCGGCCATCGCCAAATATCTGTACTTCGATGTGACGTGCTTGATCAATATATTTTTCCAAGAATAAACCAGCATTGCTGAAATTGCTTTGTGCTAGATTTTGGACAGATTCATAGGCATTAATCAGCTCCTGTTGGTCATGGCACAAACGCATGCCGATTCCACCACCCCCTGCTGTACTTTTTAGCATCACTGGGTAACCAATGCGGTGAGCCTCCCGACAGGCTATTTCAATGTTTTCAAGCAATCCGGTACCCGGCAACATAGGAACATCGAGTTGTTGAGCAAGTGTGCGAGCAGTATGTTTTAGGCCAAAAATACGTATCTGTTCGGGAGTCGGTCCTAGAAAACAAATACCATGTGTTGCGCATTGTTCGGCGAATAAAGGGTTCTCACTCAGAAATCCATAACCTGGATGGATTGCTTGTGCGCCCGTCTGACGTGCAACATCCAGTATTCTGTCAGGACACAGATAGCTCTCACTGGCAATACCTTCTCCAATACAAATACTCTCATCAGCATCTAGCACGTGTCGTGATAGTGCATCGGCTTTTGTAAAAACGGCTACGCTTCCAATTTTCATTTGGCGTAATGTGCGAATAATGCGACAAGCAATCGCACCACGATTGGCGATCAGAATTTTTTTGAACATAGATTCTCCCGTTACCGATTTCGTTAATTAAGCAAAGAGTATTTCAAGGAAATAATCTGATTCGGTAAAGTTAATTTGAAAAATCAGACAAACAAGTAAACTGTTAGCAACAGGCAAGCAGCAGGATTGAAGTACAAGGTAGAAAAAAGTGGGAAATGACATAATAAGCCTCCGGGAAATTAGGAATGATTGAAAACAGCAACACATATAGCATGTGTACAACCTCCCGGGCTTTTATCCCTCCGTGGAACCTCGTTCATAACAAGGTCTCAAGCTCTTGGACCAGGCATTTTCTATTGGAAAACCGGAACCCTAGCTTAAATGAAATAATTACAGCTAGTTAGTAATAAAGCATGTAATAGCAGCTTTGAATATAACCTAAGTAGTAAGTCTTGTGTAGAACTACGATATTTCTTTAATTTTCTTAAAAATCAACGAATCGACGTTATTTATACGAAGTTATTAATTATCCTAGCAAAATACATGAAAGACCCCTGCATAACTTCCCCGGTTATTTTAATAAACTCTTAAAATGAACAGGTGTAAGAAAGGTCAAGGAGGAGGAGAAGATGCAGATGAGTTTTGGCTCAGCTGAACTGGAGCAACGACTGA
>WBZO01000799.1_pt1 | contig 58181 bp, 48 predicted proteins | sample 5204261 | NCBI WGS metagenome assembly WBZO01 (sample SAMN12412400, study PRJNA552823) | activated sludge metagenome | isolation source: activated sludge from anammox sidestream of wastewater treatment plant... | place: USA: North Carolina | collected 2017-09
CGCCGCAATGGAGCGAGGCCGGCTACACTTATACCTACGGCGATCCCGGCCGGGTCTGGCTGGGCGCGCCGGGCGCCCCTCCTATCCCCTTCCCCATGGCGGGTGAATCGGCTTACGGCCTGATCTGGGTCGGACCCGACACAGCGGTCTATACCAGTGCCCCCTACGCGCCTTACGAGCTGCGGCTGTTCGACCGGACCAATCCGATGCCCGCCGTCATCGCCGCTGTCGCTGAAGGGCTGCCCGCGTTTGACGCCGTCCAGATTCCCTGATTCCACGCAACCCTGGCCCGCCCCCTGCGTATAAAAACACGAAAAGCATGCTCTATAGATGCTCGACCCGCGGGAGGCCGGGCACAAAGGGGAGAAGACCTGTTATGTCCGCCGAATCACATCGTAGATATCGCTCTTTATTCTGGCCGCTGTTATTGATCGGGATCGGGGTAATCTGGCTGCTGGGCAATATCGGCGTGCTGAGCGCCAGCAATCTGGCCGCGCTGTTTCGTCTGTGGCCGCTGCTCCTGATCGCCATCGGCCTGGATCTGCTGTTCGGCCGTTCGTCGCCCCTGCTGGGCGCTCTGATCGGCCTGGGGACTGTAGCCGTGCTGGCTATCTTGATGATCGTCGGGCCTTCGTTCGGCCTGGGTGGCGGCGGCGCGGTCAAGCACGACACCTTCATCGAGCCGATCGGAGATACGCGATCAGCGGAAGTCGCGCTGAATCTCTCCGTGGGCGAAGCGGACATCCACGCCCTCCAGGACTCGCCCAACCTGATCGACGCCGATATCTATTATATGGGCGAGATTCAGTTCCAGGCGGAAGGTGGGACTCAGAAGACAATCCAGCTCGGCCAGAATGAAGCGACAAACGTGAGCGTGTGGCCGTTCGCCTCGCTATTCCCGTCCAGCGATGAGATGCGGCTCCGCTGGGACGTCGGCCTGTCGTCGGCGATCCCGCTGGCGCTCGCCATCCAGGGCGGCGTCGGGCAGGCCACCCTCGATCTGGCCGATCTAACGGTGACGGCCCTGACCGTGGATAACGGCGTCGGCGCGACATACCTGACCATCCCCGTCAACGACAGCCGCTACACCGCGACGCTCACCGGCGGAGTGGGCGAATTCATGATCACCGTGCCGGAAGGGACCGCAGTGGACCTGGTGATCACCGGCGGTGTGGGCGAAATCACGGTCGATGTGCCCGACCAGGCGGCGGTCCGTGTGGAGCGGGAAGGTGGCCTGGGCGACGTGACCATGCCATCCGGCTACACCCGGGTCAGCGGGAACGATGATACCGGCGTCTGGGAAAGCCAGGGGGCTGGCGCCAGCCCCGCCATCACGATCGCGTTCAAGGGCGGCCTGGGCGCCCTGACCATCCGCTAGAGTGCGCGCCAGATAAAAAGAGCCATAACACGAGGCCGGGTCGCGCAATCCGGCCTCCGCCGTTTTATTCCTCCGCCACCCGCACCGTGTAGGGGCCGGGCGCGCCCTTGTTGCCCACGAAAAGCGTGTACAGGCCGTCGAAAGGAATCAGCAGGTCATTGCTCCGGGCATCTTTGCCGTCTTCATCATCGAAGCGGCCCACGATGCGGAACTGCCCATCATAAAGCGTGAAGTACGGATCAACCCCTTCAGCTTCCCCGGCAACCTCGAAAGTCACGACGTCGCCGCCGGCCAGGGCGATAAAATAGGCATGGAACACGTCACGCGCGAAGAATTCGCCCGCTGCCGTCACTTCCGACACACCGCTCAACGGGTCCAGCTCGCCGCCGCCGTGTCGCTGCGTGGGGACCAGCGGCGTCATGGTCCCGCTCACGTCACCCTCCCCGGCGGTAGCTTCCACGCGCAGCTCATAGCGCCCCGTGGCTGGCAGCATCACTTCCGGAATCGTCTCCGCCGCGCCGGGGCCGGCCCGATCCACGACCAGCAGCGGCAGGCCGGTGTAGTCCAGCAGCGTCAACCGGATATCGAGGCTGGCATCCCGCGGCTCCAGCGCGAAGGTGAAGACATTCTGGCGCAGCTCGTCAAAGGTGAAAGCCGCCGGGTGATCGGGCAGCAGCGCCGATTCGAAGGGCTGATCGGGGCGGATGTAAGCCCCTCCCAGCGGCAGGCCGGGGGTCGGCGTCGGCGGGATGTAGGGCGTCGGGCCAGGCGTGGGCGTCTCCGTCGGCGGGAGCGGAGTCAGGGTCGGCGCTGGCGTCGGTGAGGGGGCCGCCCCACAGCCAGCCAGCACCATCAGCAGCACTGCCAGAGCCAGAAACCGCGCAATCGCTCGCATCATGCACCCCCCCTATCCTGCCGGATTCGCCTCACCCGCCATTATACTACTGGCCGCGCAGCAGCGGGATCACGTCCTCGCCGACGACAATCTGGATATCCTGCACGGTGGCGTTATCGCTTCCTGGCTGGACCTGCGTCACAGGTAGCCCCAGCAAGGACGCCAGCAGGCGGGCGGTGTACGGGTTGTTGGTGTAATCCTTGATGACCGTCTGCCGGTAATCGGTGGAGGTGGCGTTGCCGACCTCGGCCACCGGGAACCCCTGCCCTTCCAGCCAGGCGCTCATCTCAGCGGCCAGGCCCTGCGTGGTCGTGCCGTTGACCACGCTCAGCGTCGCCTGCTCACTGGCAGCAAGCTGGCGCAGATCGCCGGCCGATATCTGCTCCGGGTTGAACAGGTCATTGATCAGGTTGCGCATGGCATCGCCGCGCAGGCGCAGGACCTGATCGCCGCCCGTCGTCGTCTCAAAGGTGACATAGTGGGCATCCAGCACCGCCTGCGAGATATTTTCCGGCGGGATATCCTGGACCAGCAGGGCCAGACTTACGATCTGCTCAAAGGTCAGCGTAGTCTGGATATCCTGCCGCGCCGCCTCCCACAGGGCCGGCGCTTCACCAAGCAAAGCCTGGACACCCCCCAGGCTGAGCACCCGATCGCGCAGGGCGGTGATCACCTGCTGCTGGCGGCGCGCCCGGTCGAAGTCGCCCCCCTCGGTGTGGCGCGTGCGGGCATATTGCAGGAGCTGCTCGGCGTCCATCTCCTGGCAGCCCGGCTCGAAGTGAACAGTCATGATGCCGTAGCTGCCATCGGGGTACGCCTCATCGTGAATGACTTCCGGGACACAGACTTCCACCGGCGCAATCGCGTTCACCGCCGTCAGGAACAGGTCGAAGTTAATCCGGACCGTGTAATCGACCGGGATGCCCATGTTGCGGGTCACAGTGGCCGCCGCCAGCGCTGAACCGCCGCCCGGAAACTCGTAAGCGTCGCCCAGCGAATTAGCCGTGTTGATTCGCCCGGGCTGAAATCCGGGGATGTTGACCCACAGATCGCGGGGGATGGAGAGCATAGCCACCGCTTTGCGGACCGGGTCCACCGACACCAGGATCATCGTATCCGTGCGGAAGGGGCCTTCTTCGCCGCGCCGCTGATCGATGCCCAGCAGCAGCACAGTCACCCGGTTGGGGTCCGTCCACAGAGGCACGTCGGCGGCGCTGATCGGATCGGCGCCGGCAGAGGCGGTGATTGGGCCAGTTTCCGCCTCCCCGCCGGACTCCGGCAGCGCGGTCGGAGTGGGCAGCGCGGCGGGCGTTTCCAGCACGCGAATCGGGGTCGGGTTGGCCTGCAGGCCGAGCGGATCAAAAGCCGGCAGGTCGGCTATTTCGCCGGCCTGAATAGTCAGCGCCCGCGTCGCGCCGTACACCATGAAGGCGGCGGCGGTCGTCAGGCACATCAGCACGACCACCACGACCAGGATTATCCAGGGAGAAATGCGCATACGTCGGGCCCTTCATTTCCAATCAACGACTGATTCACAGCGGGGCATTATACCGCGCCCGGCGATCCTGTCCCCAACCACTCCCTGACGCTCGCCTGACGGCGGCGCCTACTGCCAGGTCGCCCAGGGATCGTCCGGGTCGCGCGCGCCGTAGATAACGGTCAGGCGCACTTCGTCCACAAAGACCTGAAAAGCATACGAATCGCCATTCAGGCGCAGGCGCGTGCGGAGGGGCAGGCGCGCCCAGGCATAGGCAATCGCCCGGCGTTCTTCCCGCGTAGTGATATCCAGCAGGTCCTGATACCAGCGCGGCAGGGCGGCCTGAACATGCGGTGTCCTGGAGATGCCGAAGCTGGCCACTATGCCAATCAGGGACAGGATGAGCAGCAGCGCCTCAATGGTCGAGCCGGGCAGCATCAGCCCGGTCATGAAAAGCACGCCGCTCAGCGAAAAGATGAAACGGGAGAGGGGATAGATGCGCCGTTCTTCGCCGTACTGTCGGAAATGCGCCATCATCGGGTCTTTGTACAGACCGAGCAGGATCGCGCCGTAGTAGAGCATGGCGCCGAAGGCGGCCATCCATAGCAGCCACGCCATACAGAGTTCCAGGCCCAGGCTCCGCCGCACGCTTCCACTCCCGGGGCAAACAGATCGGTCAGGTATTTACTGGCATTTGGCGATGTAGTACAGATTCTCCCTGGCCCCTACATACATGCCTTCTGCTGAGCTGTCAACCGTGATCGCGCTCAGATCGCGGAAGCTGGCACTTTCCGGAGCGCGGTAGCTCTGGATGAAAGTCCCCCCCAGCGTCGTCTCATAAATAATCTGGCTGTCGGCGTCCAGGATATAGAAGCCAGGGGAGATCAGGCCCGTATCCAGGTAAAATCCGCTGGCGCTGCCCAGGCTGCCGATGACGCCGTTCGGCAGGTTGGAGAACTGGAAGAACTGCTCCTCCCCGGAATAATACTTACGGAGGGTGCCGTCCTTGAACAGGACGTAGACATTGCCAGTCTGGTCGATAGACAGGTCCACCGCGCCGGAAAGGCTGGGGCGCTGGTCGCCGACGAAATACTCTTCCGGAGCGCTGGGGAATCCGCCGCCCGCCGGCTGGTAGCGCCAGATCTGATTCACCGGCGGATCCAGAATGTACAGCCGCCCCTGCCAGGTATCCATCGCCACGGGCCGTCCCCAGCGCTCAGTCCCCTGCAGGGCCTCCACCGTGGGCGGCGGGAAAGTCGGCGAATAGGTGATCAGGTAGCCATCCGGGTCAAGCAGGATTAACGTGCTGCCCCGGGCAATTCCGCTCTCCGTGAGCCAGGCGATATCTACCAGCGTGCCCACAGTATAACTGCCGAGCACCGTGCCGCGCCGCAGAATCAGCGTGTACTGCTGGACGAGGGCGTTGCCCGCTTCGTTCAGCTCATCGCGATAGACCGCGCTGCGCGTCGTATCCAGCGTATACAGATTCACATCGTTGCGCAGCACCGGCCCCCGGATGTTGGCTCCTGCCTCGTAACGGCGCAGCAGGACCGCCGGACAGCGCACCACCCGGGCAAACCTGTCCAGGCGAGCCTGAGCCTCACTGCGGATAGCCTGCAGCATCGGGTCATTCGGCCGGCGCGGCAGGCAGCGATTGGCAACCTCGATGACGCCAAACCACGCCTCCTGAGCCTGCGACGGGTTGGTCTGCTCGACCAGTTGCGCCGCCCCGGCCGCTTCGTTGGCCTGTGACAGGCAGCGCTCGAACGCCGTCTCATCGCGCGTGCTGAGGGAGAAAGCGACCACCGCCAGGACGACCACAATGGGGATCAGCATAGCCGCGCCCGCCGCAATCGGCGTGGGCAGCGACGGCGACTTGCCCGGCTCAGGCTCCGGCAACGCTTTGTCCAGCAGCCGGCGCATCGATCCGAGAATCGCGGACAGCCGGAGCACGATGCGATGCAGGCGGCGCAGCAGCCCCCGCCACAGGCGCTGAAACAGATTGCGGCTTTCCGCCTGGAAGGTATCCAGTCTGGGGCGGGCGTCGGACGCCGCCTGCGCCAGCGAATCCCGCCCGGCCTTGCTCCGCCGCCACCACCGATGCAGCGCCCTCGAAGGGGCGCTCGCAGCCGTTCTGGGGATCGAAACGTGCGTGCTCGTGGCCGCCAGGGAGTCGCCTTTGCGCCGCCCGAACAGGCCCCGCCTGCCAGGTTCTGCCGCTGGCGGAGCGGCGGGCTGAGCCGGCTCACTCGTCACCGCAGCGGCGGCGGGCGCCGGCACGGCTGCGGGTGTCTCCGCCGGCTGCGGCCCGGCTTCTGCCCCGACGGGAGCCGCCACCTCCGGCTCCTCAGGCGCGACAAACTGCATCACCAGCAAGTTGGCTGCCGCCAGATCGTGCTTCTTGAACGCCGAGACCAGCGCGGGGAGCGTGCCGCCGGCGCTGATGGCCTTCAACTCGTCCGCGGACAACTGCCCGATCTCCGGGCCGCACAGGGCGGCAATGTCATCCATCTCCACCCGGTAACGAGTCATTTTGAGATCGGGTTCCGGGGTGCTCCCCAGCGGCCTGCCGCTGCTGAGCTGCCGGGCGTCCAGCGGGTCGGGGAATGTATGGAGCGCCCCGCCCTGCCACAACAGCAGCACGCTGGCCCCGGTCCGGGCGATATACGCCTCCTGCTGGCGCAGGACCAGGCAGATCACATCGGCGTAAAAAGGAGAATCAGGGTGCCCGGTATTATGCTCCAGCAGGTTGCTATTCAGCGAGACCAGCACTTCACGCAGGCCGGCCGTGACTCCTCCGTGCGTCTCGAAGTAGCGTTCGGCGGCCAGCCGGGCCATCTGTTCATAGAACAGGGCTTTGGCCTGCCGCTGCCCCGCCGGCAGCACCAGCACAAAGATGGCATCGCGCTCGCGGCTGCGCGAGACACGCGGCGGGGCGAGCTGCACCAGTGCGCCCGGCGGGGGCGCGCTCACCGCCCGCCCGCCTACCACATACAGGTGACTGACTAACGCCTCAAGTTCTTCGGTCATATCCCGGCTTCCAGAAAGGAGCGAGGGCTGTCGCAACGAATCTGAATAACAATCTCGGACCCCAGGCTGTCCTGCAGCGCATATTCCGCCACCTGATCGGCGCGCAGCGGCGTGTGCAAAGAAGCGACCAGCTTGCGCCGCTCAGGCGGCTGAGGATTCCCGGGATCGCTTGCGGCGGGTGTCAGGTCCTTCAGCCGAAAGGTGACATCCACCGCGCGCCCGGCATTCGTCTTTGGGAAAGGCACTGTCGCCAGCAGGGCGCGCGCCGGATCAAGGTCAAAAGCCCTTTGCAACGGGGCGCGGAAGACGCCATCGAACGGCGTCCGCCACCCGTTGACCTCAAAACAGAACGGACCGCTGCGCCCTTCGGCATCCGGAGCGCCGCGCATCTCCAGCCGTTTGAGACGCACGGTCACCATCCAGAAATCCCCCCGCAAGCACCGCCGCATCACCTGATAGGTGTGCGGAGCGCGGCAGATCACTTCTTCTTCTACCGGCAGCGACAGGTTGACAGCGTCGGGCAGTTGAACCAGCCTTCGAGAGGAGATCAATCCGCTGTAGATATTGACCAGCGTTGTCTGATCGACGACGGGCGATTCGACATCCGGCAGGCTTGTTTCCGGATACTGGCGCTCGAACACCCCCGGGTCCAGAAAAGACAGCAAAGAGAATGTATGGGTGCTGCCCACCGTGAATAACCAGGCTGCCCGCCGCGAGCCGCCCAGCACCACGTATCGGCGCGCCAGCAGCCCCCCACCGGCGCAGCCCACCAGCACAACCTGCGTTTGTCGGGGATGACAGGCGTTCAGGAGCCACTCAACCGCTTCATCCAGACTGCGGGCCGCTTCGTCATTGTTCCCGTTCAGGGTACAGGTGTAGACCGCCGCAAGGCCGTCCTCGCGGAATTGATCGGCCAGCGCAGACATCGCCTCCGGCGGCAGAGGATGTACAAACAGGACAGGGACCGCGGACGGATCAACCGGCGGCTCACCGGTATGCTGTTGGTAGCGATACAGGGCCTGCCGGGCGTCAAGCCGTTTCCAGATCAGTGGTGACTGCACGCGTGAAAACCCCACAACCAGCACCAGTACAGGTAACCCGGAGGTATTTTAACTGAAACGGGGCCAGGTAGCGAACCCAAATCTCACCGGGCAGCGGGCGGCGCGAACTGCAGCCCCGCCGCCGGCTGTCCATCCCTTCGCGATCAATAAAACAGGGGCGCACCCTGCGGGAAGACGCCCCTGCACTACTTTCTGCCGGCCTGGCCGTTACGAGGACGGCGCGGCTTCGTGAACTTCCTCCAGCGAGGTGAAAACGAGTTCTCCCGCCGCATCGTCGAAGCCAATCTGGACAGTCGTCCCGGGTGGGAAGTCCCCGCCCAGAATGCCATCCGAGAGACGATCCTCCACCTTGTTCGTGATCACACGGCGCAGCGGGCGCGCCCCGAATTCGGGGTCAAAGCCCTCCTTGGCCAGGTACGCCCTGGCGGCCTCAGTGACCACTATTTCCAGATTATGATCCTTGACGCGCGCCTGCACCTCGCTGAGGCGCAGGTCCACGATCTGGCTGATATCGGCCTGTGTCAGGGCGCGGAACACGATCACGGCATCCACGCGGTTCAGGAATTCCGGGCGGAAAGCCTGGCGAAGCTGTTCCATCAGCGTCCGGCGCATGGCATCGTAGTCCGACTGCTCTGCGACATGGGAGCCGCCGGAAGACGGCAGCTCAAATCCGAGCGACGGCCCCTTGCGGATGGTCTCGGCGCCGACGTTGCTGGTCATGATGATGATCGCATTACGGAAGTCCACCATCCGACCGCGGGCATCGGTCAGGTGCCCTTCCTCCATGATCTGGAGGAGCATATTGAAGGCTTCCGGATGGGCCTTTTCGATCTCGTCAAAGACCACGATGCTGTACGGGCGGCGGCGGATCGCCTCGGTCAGTTGCCCCGCTTCCTCGTAGCCGACATAGCCGGGCGGCGCGCCAACCAGGCGGGCGACGTTGTGCCGCTCCATAAATTCGCTCATATCAAGCTGGATCAGGGCCTCCTCGCTGCCGAACAGGAATCCGGCGAGGGCCTTGGTCAGCTCTGTCTTGCCGACGCCCGTCGGGCCGAGGAAAATGAAGGAGCCGATCGGGCGCTGCGGGTCCTTGAGTCCGGCGCGCGCACGGCGCACGGCCTTGCTGATTGCCTCGATAGCTTCTTGCTGGCCGATGATATGCGCGCCCAGCGCCTTTTCCATCTCCAGCAGGCGCTGGCTCTCTTCCCCGGCAATCTGGGTGACCGGGATGCGCGTCAGCATGGACACGACCTCGGCGACATCCTGCCCGTTGAGCACCGGCCGCTGCGTCTCCGGGTCCCAGCGCGCCTGGAAGCTCTGGTACTGCTGCTCCAGGTCAGCCAGCTCGGTCCGCATTTCTCCAAGCTCATCCTCGTCGAAGATATCCGGCTCTTCCAGATCGCGACGGAGCTGTTCCAGCCGCTTCTCCAGCCGGCGAAACTCCATCGACTCCGGGCTTTTATACATGCGGACGCGGGCTGCCCCCTCGTCCACCAGATCGATCGCCTTGTCCGGCATAAACCGGTCGGTCACATAACGGGCGGAAAGAGTCGCGGCCGCTTCGATGGCCTCATCGCTGATTTCAAGGTTGTGGTGCTGCTCGAAGTTCGGACGCAGCCCCTGGAGAATCTTGATTGTCTCCTCGACAGTCGGCTCATCGACGTTCACCGGCTGGAAGCGGCGCTCCAGCGCCGCGTCACTCTCGATATGCTTGCGATACTCGTCAAACGTAGTCGCGCCGATGCACTGCAGCTCGCCGCGGGAGAGAGCTGGCTTGAGGATATTGGCGGCGTCCACACTGCTGCCGGCTGAGCCTGCCCCGACCAGCATGTGCACTTCGTCAATGAAGAGAATGCTGTCGGACGACTTCAGCTCATCAATCACCCGCTTGAGGCGTTCCTCAAACTGCCCGCGATACATCGTGCCAGCGACAAGGCTGCCGACATCCAGTTGCAGCACACGCTTGCCCTCCAGCGAGCGCGGTGTCTCGCGGTTGACAATGCGCTGGGCCAGGCCTTCGACGATAGCAGTCTTGCCGACGCCCGGCTCGCCAATCAGGGCCGGGTTATTCTTGTTGCGCCGGCTGAGAATCTGGATGACGCGCTCGATCTCGGTATCGCGCCCGATGACGGGGTCCAGCTCGCCAGCTTCGGCTTTAGCCGTCAGGTCAGTCGCCAACTGGTCCACCAGCGGCGTCTTGCTCTCGCGCGATTTGCGCGCGCTGGACGGCCGCGGCGATTCGGGCGGGGCAGGCCGGCTGCCAGACTCGCCGCTGCCCGGAGACAAAGAGCGATTGGAGGCCGACGAGGATGAAGACAGGGGTGAAGATGACGATGTGGAAGGATCATCCTGCAGCACGCGGCGGGTATGGCGCTTGATTTCTTCCGGGCTGACCCCCAGACGCTTGAGCACATCAATCGCCACGCCTTCCGGCAGCCTGACCAGACCCAGCAGGAGATGCTCCGTGCCGATATAATGATGTTCCAGACGGCGCGCTTCATCCACGGCCAGTTCCAGCACCTTCTTGGTCCCGGGCGAAAGGTCCAGCCGCTCCTTGCTATCAGCGGGGCGCTTGTTGCCGCTGGTCATTCGCTCCACCAGATCTTCCACCCGGCGCGGATCCAGGCCCAGATCGCGCAGAACGCGCCCGGCGACCCCGCCCTCCTCCCGGATCAATCCCAGGAGCAGATGCTCGGTGCCGATAACGTTATGCTGCATCCGTTCTGCTTCATCCTGAGCCAGGCTGAGCACACGGCGCGCGCGCTGTGTGAATCGTTCCATACTGCTGTTCTTGGACATAGGTTGTCCTCCGTTACCTGACTACGGTCAGCGCCTGGAGAGTATTCATCGCTGTCAGCTTCCAGCAAGACCAGGTACAGGTCATAATTTTACTATCTTTGTCAACTTACGTCTTGGCCCCAATTTACCGTATCTTACACCGCCCCGCCATAGGCGATCCACCTGATCTTTGTCGTTTTTTCATTAGAACTCTGCCTGTCCCGACGGCCGGTTATCGACAGGCCCCAATATCGCCGGGCTGCCCCGGGCGCGGGGGGCGTCTCGCCCCTTCTTTCAGCCTCATCTTTATTATACCCCAGGCAACAAAAAGCCCCGCTCCAGATAGCGGGGCAGTCTCTTTTTCACGGCAGACTCATTCTTCGTCTGCGGGCGCGTCAGGCTCCCCCTCCCCGGCCTTTTCCTCATCCTGGAGATCATCCACAACGAGGCGCTGGTTAGCGTCGTAGGCCGCCAGGTCGATCTCCAGGTATTCCTTGGCATCAACCTGCTTGAGGCTCAGGCCCAGCCGGCGCTGGTCGCGATCGATCTTGACGATGCGCAGCGTCAGCTCGTCCCCTTCACTGACCACCTCGCGGGGGTGCGTCACGCGGCGATCGGCCAGCTCGGAGATGTGGATCAGGCCCTCGACCTCTGGTGCGTCGTCCAGGCAGGCAAACGCCCCGAACTTGGTCAGCTTGGTGATCCGGCCCCGGACCAGTTGGCCGATCTGGAGCGTCGCTATCACGCGGTTCCAGGGGTCCTGTTCCTGCGACTTCATGCTCAGCCCGATCCGCCGGCGTTCCCGATCCAGGCTGATCACCTTAACCCGGACTTCCTGGCCGATCTGAACCACCTCTTCCGGCCGATTGACATGCTTCCATGACAATTCAGTGAGGTGGATCAGGCCGTCCGCGCCGCCCAGGTCCACGAAGGCGCCGAAGTCCGTCACGCTGACGACGCGGCCCTGGCGCTTATCGCCGACCTGCAGTTGATCCAGCAGCTCAGCCTTGCGATGGTCGCGCACCTCTTTATTGGCGGCGCGCTCGGAGAGGATCAGGCGGTTGCGCGGGCGATCCACTTCCACGACTTTCACCGCAATATCCTGCCCCACCATCGCCCCCCAGCGCTCCATTGGCGAGCTGCCGACGGCCACCTGACGGCGCTCCTCGCTGACCTGGCTGGAAGGCACGAAGCCGCGCACACGACCAAAGCGCACAATCAGGCCGCCCTTGTTGTAACCGGACACCTTGCCGATATAGACGGCCTTGCTCTCGACATATTCCTGCGCCAGCCGCCAGTCGTGTTCCTCCAGGGCGCGAGTGATCGAGAGCACAATCTGGCCGCTGCGGTTGGAGGGGTTCAGGACATAGACCAGCACCGTGCGCCCGATCTGCAGCTCATCCAGCGCCGCGCGGTCCATCCGGCTCAATTCCCGGCCAGAAATAATCCCTACAAGATCATCTTGAAGTGCAATTAAAATTTCAGTCGGCGATGTTTGCGTCACCGTCCCTTCAACAATTTCGCCACGCTTGAGCCTGCCGGTCTCAGCAGCATCGGCCTGCTCCTCAGGGACGGCGGCTTCTCCTTCGGAGGCGACATCGGCATGATCTTCGGGGATGGCTTCAGCGTCCGTCTCCACCTCGCCTTCAGGTGCATCAACGACTGTATCAACGACCGGCTCCGGCGCGGTCAGATCACTGCTATTTGTCTCTGCCGCCGCTTCTGCGGGATCGGGTGCAGATAACGGCTCCAGTGAATTGGACGGGGCGGATGACGTATCCATATAAATGACACTCCAGGGCGGAATCGGGCAACAGAACGATTATACCATTGTCCAGTGAGAACGATCAAACTGCAAAACAGCTAAAGGATACTTTCGGGCTTCGGCTTCATTCTGCTTTACATACGACACACCCGCGCTATAATCACCTTTCGCACTCCAGGCAGCATAACGGGACGGGTTTTCATGGCACGGACAGACATTTATCCTTTTACGGCAATTGTGGGGCAGGAGCGCATGAAACGCGCCCTGATCCTCAACGCGGTCAACCCGCGCATCGGCGGTGTCCTGATCCGCGGGGAGCGCGGCACGGCGAAATCGACCGCCGCCCGCGCCCTGGCGGCCTTGCTGCCCGATGTGGAGGTTGTCGCCGACTGCCGTTTCGGCTGCGACCCGCGCCACCCGGAATCCTTCTGCGATGAATGCAAGGCGCGCCTGGCCCGGCGCGAGACGCTGCCCATCAAGACTCGCCAGACTTCATTCGTGGACCTGCCGGTGAGCGCCACTGAGGACCGCGTGGTAGGCACGCTCGATATCGAGATGGCGATCCAGAAGGGCGAGCGACACTTCGACCCCGGCGTGCTGGCCAGCGCCAACCGCGGCGTGCTGTACGTGGATGAGGTCAACCTGCTGGATGATCACGTCGTCGATTTGCTGCTCGACTCGGCGGCTATGGGCGTCAATGTCGTCGAGCGGGAAGGCATCAGCTTTCAGCACCCGGCCCGCTTCATCCTGGTCGGCACGATGAACCCGGAGGAAGGCGATCTGCGCCCGCAGCTCCTGGACCGCTTCGCCCTCTCGGTAGAGGTGCGCGGACTGGAAGAGCCGCGCCAGCGAATGATGATCCTCCAGCGCCATATCGCCTTTGACGAAGACCCGGCCGGCTTCCGCGCTGAATGGCTCTCCCACGAGACCGAGCTGGGGGAGCGGATCGCCCGCGCTCGCGAGATCGTGGATCAGGTGGAATACACCCAGCGCGATCTGTTCACTATCGCCAACCTGACCGGCTCGCTGCGGATTGACGGTCACCGGGCCGATCTGGTGATCCTCAAGACAGCCCGCGCCCACGCGGCCTTTGAAGCGCGGCCTCAGGTCACCGAGCGCGATATCCTGCTGGCTACAGAACTCGCCGTTCCGCACCGTCTCAAGCGCGGCCCCTTCCAGGATATCCAGATGAGCATGGGCGAGCTGGAAGATCGTGTGGAGCAGATCAGCAGCGAGTGGCAGGGTGACACCGCCCCGGTCGATTCGTTTGAAGAGACAGCATCAACTAAAAAAAAACCGATGAAGTAGACCAGGAAGCCACTGAAGAGACGCCCGACCAGGGGCCGGTCAATCCGGCGCCCCAGTCGGCCTTCGACAATCGCGACTCCTCCTGGTGGGAGGGCGGCAAGAAGGTACAGGCCAATCAGGAGTTCGCGCCGCGCTCCCTGTCCACCCCGCTGGATAAGCTGACGCGCCGCAGCAGCGGGCGCCGCAGCAGCACCCGCACCGAGCGCAAGCGCGGGCGCTATGTGCAGGCGCGGCCCTACCACCAGGGGGAAAAAACCACCGATCTGGCCTTTGACGCCACCCTCCGCGCCGCAGCGCCGCACCAGCAGACTCGCCGCGCTGGCGGTGAAACGCGCATGGCCTACAACATCCACAGGCAGGACCTTCAGCGCAAGATTCGCGTCCGCAAAGCGGCCAACCTGGTGCTCTTCGTCGTCGATGCCTCGTGGAGTATGGCCGTCGCGGAACGCATGCAGGCCACCAAGGGCGCGATCATGTCCCTGCTGACCGATGCCTACCAGCGCCGCGATCGCGTGGGGCTGGTGGTGTTCCAGAAGAACCGGGCCACTCTGGTGCTCAAGCCGACGAATTCCGTCACGCTGGCCAAGAAGGCGCTGGCTGAGATTCCCGTCGGCGGCAAGACGCCGCTTTCCGCCGGGCTGACGCTGGCCTATGAAGTCATCAAGCAGGAGACTGTGCTGCACCCGGACGTCATGCCCCTCATGATCCTGCTGACCGACGGAGCCGGCAATGTCAGCATGACCGACCTCCCGCCTCAGGAAGAAGCGCACCGCGCCGCCCGGAAGTTCCAGCAGGATCACATCCGCACGGTGACGATCAACATGGAACACGCCGCTTTCGACCAGGGGCTGGCCCAGCAGATCGCCGACGCGATGGATGGCCCCTGCTACGCGCTAGCTGAGCTGAAAGCTGAGCTGCTCTACCAGACTGTCCGGCAGGAGATGGATAAATAGCGCTGGCCTCGCCGCAATCCGGAATCAAACAGGGCGGCCATGACAGAGGCCGCCCTGCCGCAGTTGCCGGCGCGGTCTAGCCCGCCGGAGTATAGTAGGCTGCTCCGCTGTCCAGTTCGCTGAATACGATCACATAGCTCCCGGCGTTCATCTGGAATTCGCCCGTAGTCAGCCGGTAGAGGGCGACTGCGCCATCCGACGTGGAGGCGATCAGGGTGTTCGCGGCCGGCGGATTCGCCACCGCCGCGATCTGCTCCGGCGTCACTTCCAGGATTAACGCACCATGCCCGCCCGCGTCAATCTGGTAAAAGCGCAGCCCCACTCCGCCCTCGAACGTGAACGGATAGACGGCCACCGGCGCGGCCATGTCAAAACGGTTGATGCGACCATCGCCCAGCCCATCGACCCAGGCCGGCAGGCCAGGACACTGCCCCATAAAGCTCGCGATCAGAACATCCGATGCCAGAAAGCTATTCGACGGCATCGTGACCGTCACCGTAATCGGGTTGTACTGCGGCGGGTTGATGAAGGGAACCCCAACATCTCCCGGCCCGAACGGCATGCTCACCGGAACCAGAAACGTTCCGGGCGGCAGCGGCGGAATCAGCGTGTTTCCGGCTCCGTCAGTAGCGGTGAGTGTAAACTCCGCGCTGTCAGCAATACCGTCGAAATCGCTGTCAAAGTTGGCCACGGTCGCCTTAGCGGTCAAACCGTAGACGACCAATGACATGCAGTCGATCGTGTAACTGGTGTATGAGAACTGACACCCGGCCAGCGCCAGCGCGACAACCGTGACCAGCACCGGTAAAACCATCCTGAAGCTGAAGCGTCTATGCGGCATCCCTGCCCCCTGTCCAGATAAGAACATCCCGGTCTTGTGCAGCCTCGTGTCAGCGGAGAAGAAAAACCACCTCCTCTTCCATTCTGCGTTAAGAAACGGGGTACGAAACCATAAGGAGTATAAGCCTGAAATAATCCGGAAGGGGGGAAATTTCACAGAAAATTAAGAAACAATAAAGCAGGCCCGCAGAACTGACCTGCTTTATTGTTGCGCCGGGCAGAACCGCGCCGCCGGGGTCCACGCCTGGCGCACACCCTAAAGTATGCCGTGCGCCCTGTACCAGTCGTAAGTATCCATCAAACTTTCGCGGATGCCGACCTGCGGCTCGCCCAGCTCTTTCCACGCCTTCTGGCAGTCAAAATACAGCCGCCGCCCGCTCAGACGAAGCTGGTTGCCGTCCAGCGGCACCGACGCGCCCATCGCCCGGGCGATATCCACTGCCGCGCCCAGCACGGGCATCGCCACCTCCGGCAGACGCACGAAAGGCGGGCGGACACCGACGATATCGGCGATAACCGCCATCCAGGCTCGATAGCTGAGGTCCAGAGCGCCGAGGATATACCGTTCCGCCACCCGCCCGCGCTCAGCCGCCGCCAGGTGCGCCGCCGCCACATCGCGCACATCAATCAGGGTCACCCCGCCGGGCGGGACAGCCGGCACGCGCCCCTTCTTCATCTCAATCAGCAGGCTGCCTGACCCCTGGTACACGTCGCCCGGCCCGATCACGACGGCCGGGTTGACGATCACGCAGTCCAGGCCAGCGGTCACAGCTTTGAGTACCTCAATCTCGGCCAGAAATTTGCTGTGGGCGTAAGGGAAGGCCCCCGGCGGCTGGTTGAAGGTGACCGCCTCATCGGCGGGGAAGCCATCCGGACGGATGCCGATTGCTGCCGCGCTGCTGGTGAAGACCAGCCGCCGGACGCCGGCCTGCCGGGCGGCGTGCAGCACGTTTCGCGTGCCTTCGACATTGATCCGGTAAAGCTGCTGAATGCTCTGCCGCCAGTAATCAGATACCGCCGCCACGTGGAACACCCACTCGCAACCCTGCATGGCCGCGCGCAGCGACGCCGGGTCCAGCACATCTCCCACGACTGGCTCGTAGCCATCAGCGCCATCCAGCGCGGCGGTCGCGCTGCGGGATCGCCGCAGGGCGCGCACTTCATGCCCGGCCTTGAGCAGGGTCCGCACCACCTGTGAGCCGACGAATCCCGTTGCTCCGGTGACCAGCGCTTTTACCATAACCGGCGTCCTCTCATTTAGCAGGCACAATGTAGCGGGAGCGAAATGACTGATCGTCGGTGGCCCACGGCTCCCCCTGCGAGCCGATCAAGAGCCACGCCCCCGGCGGGTACAGCACCGGCTCCGTCGACTCCAGACTGTGCACATAAGTGGGCTTCGTCAACCGGCGTGCCCAGACTCCGGCCCGCTTGTAATAGGGTTTGCAGCCCTGCCGGAGCAGGTGCATCTCCGCCGGGGTTGTGGTCCGGTCCGGCTCGTCCCAGGGGGCATAATCCGCCTCGAATATCTCGCGCCGCACCGGCCAGTGGTCGTAGTCGTCCAGCGTTGGGCGCGCTTCGTAAGACGGGCTGTAGCAGATGATCTCGCCCGCGTCGGCGACCAGCGTCGCCCAGGGGGCCTTGATGGTCTTGGGCGCTTCATTCGGCGGCAGCTCGCGGGCCAGCACAATCTGCTTCTGACGCCAGTAGTACTGAAAACCGGCCGCCTTCAGCTCCTCTTCCGTCCAGGGCCGCTGCCGGATGCTTTCCTGTTGATCCATAATTACCCTTCCATCTGTCGCGCGGGTAGATTTTCCGCCAGGAGTCTGTTTTGTACCCCGTTCTATTGTACTCCGGGAACTGGCGGAGGGAGTTGCCATTTAGCCCGGATTCTGGCAAGATAAGCGGCTATAAGACCGCTCTTATAGAACGGAGCCATTCTGGTGGACTCCCTGTTATCCTTCGAAGTGCGCGTGGCTGTGGCGCGCGTGCTGATGGCCGTGGCTGCCCTGCTGCTGCTGTGGCTCGCCCAGCGGCTGCTCACCTTCGTCTTGCTGCCGCGCATCCGCCGGGTGTCAAAACGGATCGGCGCCGCCGATGAGATCATCGACGCGCTCATGCTGCCGTACCGCCTGCTGGTCTTCACCCTGGCTATCGCCCTGATCGCGATCCTGCTGTCCGAAACCGTCGCCACGCCGGTGACGCATCTGATCCGCTCCCTGATCATTATCGCCCTTTTCGCCGCGCTCTACCGGCTGGTCACCGTTATCATGCGATCGACAGTGCTTTTCTTCCGCCTGACCGGGACGGAGATTAACTCGCAACTCCTCCCCTATTTTCGCGTGGTGCTGCAGGCCGGCCTGGTGATTCTGGCCGCCCTGATCCTGCTGCAGGAGTGGGAATACGATGTTGCCGGGCTGATCGCCGGGCTGGGAATCGGCGGTCTGGTCGTCGCCCTGGCCGCGCAGGACACCATCGCCAACGTGTTCGGCTTCGTCACCATCGTCGGGGACAGCCCGTTCGTCGTGGGCGACGTGATCAAGACGGAAGACGTGCAGGGCACAGTCGAAAGCATCTCCATCCGTTCCACCCGCATCCGCCACTCCGACAACGCCCTGATCACAATCCCCAACAGCAAGCTGGCTGGTTCCGTCATCGCCAACCTGTCCCGGCAGAAGAAGCGCCGGCTGGAGATCGCCGTCACCCTCGATCACCTCACCCGGAGCGACCAGATCGATACGCTCATCCGGCGGCTGAAGGATCTGCTGCGCTCCCACAATCTGGTCGAGCCGGCGACAGCCGCCGTCGCAGTCGATATCGGCCAGTACGGACTGGAAGTCAAAATCACTGGCTACATCCTGCTGACCGACTATCAGGCCTTCATGCAGGAACAGCAGGCGATCCTGCTGGCCACGCTCGACATCATACGAGAGCTGGAACTGAGCTTCGCCACGCCAGCCCAGAACGGCGATTAGCCGCCCCGGCCGGCCGATCACAACATCTCGATGATGGTCGATTCCCCCTGCCCCACGCCAACGCACAGGGTTGCCAGCCCGTAACGCATCCGCTCGCCCGCGGCCCGGCGCTTTTTCATCTCATGCAGCAGCGTGGTCAGGATGCGCGCGCCGGAACAGCCCAGCGGATGCCCCAGCGCAATCGCCCCGCCGTTGACGTTCGTAATTGCCGGCGGCAGGCCCAGCTCGCGCATCACAGCCAGCGCCTGCACAGCGAACGCCTCGTTCAGCTCGATCAGGTCGATATCTTCGATGGTCAGCCCCGCCCGGCTCAGCGCCTTGTGCGTGGCCGGGACCGGCCCCAGGCCCATCAGGCGCGGATCCACCCCGGCTGTCGCGCTGGTCACGTAGCATGCCACAGGCTTCAGGTGCAGGGCCGCCGCCTTTTCCGCGCTCATCAGGAGGACCGCCGCCGCGCCGTCATTCAGGCCGCTGGCGTTGCCCGCCGTGACCGTCCCCCCGGCCCGGAAGACTGGCCTGAGCTTCGCCAGTTGCTCCGCTGACGTATCAAGCACGGCCCGCCCATCCTCCCAGCGGCAGCGCGGATGCTCGTCGTGCTCAACCAGCAGCGGATCGCCCTTGCGCTGTGGGATCGGCACAGGCACAATCTCGTCCCGAAAACGCCCGGAGTCCATGGCCGCCACGGCGCGCCGCTGGCTCTCCAGGGCGAAGGCGTCCTGCTCTTCGCGGGTGATGGCCGGCTGCACCTGCTCGTAGATATTTTCCGCCGTCTCGCCCATCGCTTCCAGCGGGAACATGGCTTCCAGTTTAGGGTTGGGGAAGCGCCAGCCGAAGGAGGTATCCCAGGCGGTGACATTGCCGATCGGCCAGCCGGCGCCGCTCTTGGGAATGGCGTATGGCCCCCGGCTCATGCTCTCCACCCCGCCGGCGATGAAGACCTCCCCCTCTCCGGCCAGGATCGCCCGCGCCGCCATGTTGACCGCGCTCAGGCCGCTGGCGCACAGCCGGTTGACTGTCACCGCCGCGACGCTGTGCGGGAAGCCAGCCAGGAGCGTCCCCATACGGGCCACATTGCGGTTATCCTCGCCCGCCTGGTTGGCGCAGCCCATGAGCACTTCTTCGACTTCGGCAGCATCAAGCCCGGTCCGCTCGACAATGGCCCTCAGGACCAGGGCGACCAGATCATCCGGGCGGACGGCGCTCAGCGCGCCGCCGACGCGGCCGACCGGCGTGCGCACGGCATCAACTATCACGACTTCGGACATAGAATTGGCTCCTCTTATCAGGAAGTACGCGCAGGGCGCTCATGCCCTGACTATACTATGAGCAGCGTCCAATGCCTATACCGCGGAGCCAGTCTGCAACCGTCACCCGGCGGCGCGGCACCCCACGCAGGGTCGCCGCCGCGCCCCTCAAATATGAGACGTTAGAGGAACCAGTGCTACTATTACAGGGGATGCCCTGACAGGCCGGGGGCGACCAGCCAATGATCGCGGCGCCCGCGCCGCAGAGGTGCGCCCCGGCGAGAAGCAAGGAGCGGAAGCGCCATGTTCACCCCCGCCGATCCTGAAACTTTCAACCCGCTGGTCTGGCAGATTGTCCACCAGATTCCCTTTGGCAAGGTCACCAGCTACGGCCAGATCGCCTCGATGATTCCGCCGCCGCCGAATTTTGACCCGCTACGTTACGCCCACGTGCGCGCCCGCTGGGTCGGCACGGCCCTGCGCCTTTCCAGCGGGGTCGACCTGCCCTGGCACCGTGTGATCAACAGCCGGGGTATGATCAGCCATCTGCCTCAGTTTGGCGGCATGGAAGAGCAGCGCCGCCGGCTGGAAGCAGAGGGCGTGGTGTTCGATGAAGACGACCGGGTGGACTTCCGCCAGGTGGGATGGGAAGGCCCCGCCCCGGAATGGCTGGCCGAGCGGGGCCTCCTGCCGCCGAAAAAGCTGAAGTAGAGCGGCCCGCCGCCGCTAACTGGAGAATGCTTCCAGCGTGCGCAGGTAATACTCCGGCAGGCCGATATCGAAGCGCTGGCCGTCGATCATCAGTCCCATGAAGCCGTCTTCCTGGCGCAGCCGGTCCAGCGCCGACGTGAGCTGAAATTCCCCGCGCTCGCGCACGTTGTTCCGGATGTGCTCCTCAAGATAATCAAAGAGCTGCGGCTTGATGATGTACTGGCCGAAGAGGGTCAGGTATTCGCCTTCTGGCAGGCCCTCAATGCGCAGATTCGTCCGGGCGTAATCGACTGTGGGCTTCTCGTAGAACGCGGTGATGTTAAGCAGCGTATTGGCCTCGTCTATCCAGTTGCCGCTGACCGTGCCGAAGCTGCCGATCATGTCCTCCGGCGTGCGGCGCAGCCCGACCACGCTGATTCCGTACTGGTTATAGGCGTCCACAAGCTGCCGGGCGCAGGACCGCTCGCCATCGGAGCGGTAGATGTGATCGCCGAGCATGAGCAGGAACGGCTCTCCCTCCAGCGCTTCCCGGGCGCAGTAGACGGCGTGACCAAAGCCCTCCTGCATGTGCTGGGTGACGAACCGCACCTTCCGCCCCATCTCCAGCAGTCGGCGCGAGTATTCCTGAAAGTGTGGCGGCAGCTTGTTGTAATTCTCAATGCTGACCTGCACGTTGAAGAACAGCCGGAAGGCCTCCAGATCGTGCTCCTGGACGATGATGATCACCTCTTCCAGCCCGGCGTTGAGGGCTTCCTCCACAATCAGGAGGATGGCCGGCTTGGCGATGCCGTCGCGGTCCACAATAGGGAAAAGTTCTTTTTTGGCGGCCTTAGAAGCCGGGAACAGGCGCGTGCCGAATCCGGCCGCCGGGATGACGGCTTTGCGCACCCGGGGGCCGCTGGACAGCGTCAGCTTGAGGCAGGGCATATGCAAGTCGCGCTCAATGATCTCAATCACAGCCTGCTGGTCAGCCTCGCTGCGGGTAATGAACTGGGCGGTGCCGTCGCCCTGCGAGCCGACCCCTTTGCCGCCCCAGATATGCGGCCGGAGCGGCTCATAATCCAGCACGCGGTGCAGGACGGGGGCGGTCAGCTCCTCCGGACAGGCCGGGGTGGCATAGCGATCGAAGAACTCCTGCGCCTCGACCATCAGCTCGCCCAGCCGCCGGGCGTCAGACCGCTGGAGGGCCTCCATCGCCTGGCTCACAATCCGCTTGTTGATCGGGCCAAGCAGCTCCTGTACGCCCCGCTCCACTTCATTCTGGGCGAAGGGATAGCAGCGGTTCAGTCGCCGCAAAATCTCCATCGTGTCCTTTTGCGCCTGCAGGTCCACAATGACGAAGTACAGATTATCCGCGACGCGCAACTCCTGCGTCTCCAGCCGCTCGCCGTCGAAGGTCATCAGCACCGGCCGCACTCCGAAGGCGCAACCCTGGTCCAGCCGCCCGCAGCGGGAAGGTGTCGTGATCTCGCCCTGGTAGGCCATTTCCATCTCGCCGCGCACTGTCATCTTGAGATCGTAGACGCGGTTGAAGGCGCGGGCCGTCAGGACGCTGATCGCGGCGCTGGAGGACAGCCCCTTCTTCATGGGCATATCAGTCTTGTAGTTATCAATGATCAGGCCGCGCACATGGTAGTTGGTCTGTATCTGGTAGGCGACGCCGGCCACATAGCTCCAGTAACCGCCTTCCTCGGCTACCTCCAGCAGGCGGTGCGGCTCCATCGGGATTTCCACCGGACCAAGCACCTCGCCGGAGGGCAGCGTAGAGGTCAGCACCAGCGACGTGGGGTGCGGCTCAACTTCGGCGTAGATACCCTGGTTGGTCCCGGAAATCAGGGCGTATCCTCGTTCGATATCGGCGTTGATGCGCCGGTATCCCCCGGCCCAGTCGGTGTGTTCGCCAAACAGGCAGATGCGTCCCGGCACGAAAATTTTCAAGGTCGGCACTCCTCAGACGGATGGCGGCGCTGGAACTTAATCATACCAGATTGCATCACCCGGCGGCAGGTAAGCAGGGGCCGATCAATCCCCCTCCCTCCAGGGAAGCTGCCGGCCATCGCGCCACCAGACAGCCGTTTCTCCCCGCTGGAGCGTCGCAAAGCCGAGCCGCTCGTACAGCTGGAGGGCCGGATTGCGCGTCGTGACCCCCAGACCGACCGATGGATAGCCAGCGTCGCGCATGATCCGCAGGGAGCGCGTCAGCAGCAGGCGGGCAAAGCCGCGCCGCCGGCAGTCCGGATGCACCGCAATATCCACAACGAAGGCCATCAATCCCATATCCAGCGCCGCGATATATCCGACTGCCCGCCCGGCTGCGTCCAGCAGCACCAGGCTGGCCGCCGGGAGCCACGGCCCCATATCCGGGTAGGTCCCGGCCCGAAGCCGGCGCAGCGACCGGACCAGATCGTCCCCGCCAGCGTCCGGCACGACAACCTCATCAACGGAGCCGTCCTGCGCGATGACCGCCGTCCGCTCTACCTCCGTCTGGTGCTCGTCCGCCCACTGCGCCACCTGGTACCCCGGCGGCGGGGTTGAATCGGGCAGGTCGGCCGCCAGCAGATCGAGCATCATAAATCGCCGCTCAAAGGTCACGGCCCCCCGGCGAGCCAGCGCCTCTTCCAGGCCGGGGTAGTCGCCGCGCACCCGGACGCCCACCGCCTCCAGAGTGCGATCGGCCGCCAGTCTTTCCCATACCGCATCGAACAGGTCCCGCGCCGTTTCGCCGGGGGCATCCTCCGCCAGCCCCAGAATATCGACGGCGGCAAAAGCGCCCCTCTCGCCTTCGAGCTGCCACAGCGCCAGCCCGATCGGCGCGTCATTCGCCACGGTGACCACGCCCGCACGCCGATCAGCAGCCAGCCCCTCCCGGATCGCGGCCAGATCGCCTTCCACATCCTCAGAAAAGCGGCGCAGCGTCCGGCGCAGGAGCGCGGCAGTCCGGTCATCCAGCTCGCGCAGCGGTTGTACATTCAGGGCAATCATCCGGCATTCTTCCTCAGCATCCGTCACAGCGCCACCAGTTGATCCACGCATCGACAAAGCCGAGCCGCGGCCAGAAGCGGCTGCTGATCGGGTTAGTCGGCGCGTAGTTGACGAACAGCCCATCCACCCCCCGGCTGTGGAACCACTGCCACGCGGCGCGGTACATAGCCGTGCCGATGCCGGAACGTCGCCGATCCGCGCGCACGCCGACCTCGTAGATATCGCCATAGACGCCAGGCGTGAACAGCGGCATCCGGGTGAACGCATCCTGCCGGGCCAGCCCGATAGCGAAGAAGCCGCTCACAGCGCCCGCGCGCTCCGCCACCAGCAGCGTCTCATTGAAGCCATCGCCCATGAGCTGCCACGCCTGCTGGTGGCAACTGAGCGCCAGCAGGCTGGAGATCTGAATAGCGGGCTGGTGGGCGGCGTGGAAGCGCCAGGATTCGGCCATCAGGTCGGCCACCGCATCGATATCGGCCTCGCGCGCCGGCCGCACCGTCACCTCCGAAGGAGGCGCCGCCGGGCTGAAGTCCGGCATCGGCTGGTGCGCGATAGCGTGATATGGCGCAAAGCCGGCCGTCCGGAGCGCCGCCGTCAGCGGCAGGTCGCGGGCCGGCGCGAGCAGCATCATACCGCCCTGGTCAGTCCTGGCCGACCATTCACCGGCCTGCCCCATCAGGGCTTCCACAACCGGGGCTGCGGCGCCGCCCTCCCCCAGAAAGAGGCGCAGCCGCAAATAGCGGCGGGGGAACACGTTGGCGAAAGGGCTGTCCGGCGGCCAGTATTCTGGCTCCGCGCACAGGGCGCCAACCAGCCGGCCGTCCTCGCGCGCCAGCCAGCAGGCCCCGCCTGAGGGCAGGAGCATCCAGGAGGGGAGCAGCGCCTCCTGCCTCGGCAGCCGGGGGTCCAGAGCGTGGACGCGCGCCGTCCGAATCTCGGCCAGGGCCTGGATAGCGGGCACCTCATCCAGCGTCGCCAGGTGCGTTGTCAGCACGCGACTCTCCTGCAGTGGGGGACAGAAAACACAGCCCCTCGATTATACTTTCCGGCATCGCTTGTCGCATATGGTCGGATCGGGTAAAGTGGTCTCCCTACTGGCACAAAAATAATATGGGACGGTTGTATTGTATGGAGGTAAATAAAATGCAGATGCGTATTATCCGATCTGCGCCATTCCTGTTGATTCTGCTATCCCTGTTCTTCACCGAAGCGATCAGCCCGGCCCGGACTATCCAGGCGCAGAGTCCCTGCGGCGTTGTGGACAGCATCAGCTATCCGCTGGATACATCCGTCTTTTCGGTCGTCTATCCGTATGGCCGGGCCTCCAACCGCTTCGACGGCCGCCTCCACGCCGGCGAAGACTGGGTCGGGCCGCGCTCAGCCACGTACGGCACGCCGGTGCGGGCGATTGCGCGCGGGCGGGTGACGTACTCCGCGCCACTGGGCTGGGGGCTTGACAAGGGCGTTGTGATTGTCGAGCACCTGCTGCCCGATGGGACATGGTGGTACAGCCTTTACGGGCATATGGAAGAAGTGAACGGGCATACTTTCCCCGCTGTGTATACCTGCGTGAACGAAGGCGATATCCTGGGGGCTATCGGCCGCCCGCGCCCGGCCCCTCATCTGCACCTGGAGATTCGCAACTTCGGCTCTGACGCCCCCGGCCCCGGTTACTGGGGGACCAACCCCACCTATTCCGGCTGGCAGCAGCCGAGCAGGTTCATCACCAACTGGCAGGGCTGGATGCATCCGGCGTATGTCTGGCACACCGCCCTGACCGACCAGGCCGGATCGCAGGCCCCGGCCATCATCCGCACGGACGGCGTCACCGTTGTGTATGATGACGCCCGGCTCAAAGCCATCAACCCGAACGGCCAGATTCTATGGCGCTACATCCTGCCGGAGAATCTGACCATCATCGGTGTGCTGCCCTACCAGAATGCCGTTCTGGTGGCCGACGCCACCGGCATCATGCAGCTCTGGAGCCTGGAAGGCGGCTTTGTGGAGTCCTGGCATCTCCCCGAAGCGACCTATACCTCAGTCACAACCTGGGGCGATCTGCTGCTCGTCCACACGACCGACCGGCAGCTCATCGCCTACGGGCCGGACCGCGCCGAGCGCTGGCGGGTGGCCGATATTTACCGCCCGCTCACGACCTCGACGACTGATCGCATGATGGCCGTGATCTCGACGCGCGGCGGGCTGACCTTTCTGGGGCCGGATGGGCGTATCTACGGGCGGGCGACGGTGCGCGGCACGGCGAGCGCGACGCCCGCCCCGGACGGCGGCTTCTACGTGCGCACGCAGACCGCCCTGTGGCATGTGGACGCGGCGGGCAAGTGGAACCGGCTGAATGATATGCCGGCCATCTTCTACCACCCGATCCAGATGGCGAGCCGGCGCGACGGCAGGTTCTTCCTGTATGCCGGTTCCAACAACCGTATGTTATACGCTTACGGGCCGGACGGCGCGCAGCTCTGGGCTGTCCCGCTGGAATCGCTCACCGGGACGCCGGCTTTCTTCATCGACAGGGCCGGGTCGCCGCTTGTGCTGGCCGACAGCTCCGGGCAGATCGTGCTGGTAGACCCGGACAGCGGGGCCATCTGCGATCAGCTTGGCATATGGGGAACGCCGCGGTCCAGTGTCTGGGTTGGCCTGGGGCAGGATGGCATCCTGCGCCTGCACATCGCCGATCAGATGCTCGGCTTGAACTGGGCGACTCTCACAGCATCCTGCTCGTGAGGGTCGCGCTTTCGCCTGGTGTACGCAGTTCCTGTTCTTGCACTGACAGCTAGTTATGCGCCCGATTCTCCTTCTCGCCTGTCTTCTGGCCGCTCTGCTGGCCCTCTCACCTGTTCAGCCGACGGCAGCACAGACGCCTGTTGACTGCGGCATCGTCGATGGCATCAGCTATCCAGTAGACGGCGTCACTGAAAACGGCGATGATTTTGGCATCTACCGGGGCAAGTTCGGCGGGCGGCACACCGGCGCGGATATCGCCTTTTACCGCCGCGGTGACCCGGTCTTCGCTGTGGCGCGGGGCCGCGTGACCTATGCCGACCCGGACGGGTGGGATACCGAAAAAGGCGTCGTCATCATCGAGCACCGCTTCCCCGATGGCAGCACCGCCTATTCCCTGTACGGGCATATGGAGCCGATCGGAGACTACTACTTCCCCGGCGTCGGACAGTGCGTGGAAATGGGCGATATTGTCGGCGCGGTCGGCTCCCCTTCGCTCAGCGCGCCGCACCTGCACTTCGAAATTCGGACCTTCCTGCCCGATGACGGCGGCCCTGGCTACTGGGATACCAACCCGGCGGAGGCCGGCTGGCTGCACCCGCTGGACTTCGTCCGCCGCTGGCAGATTGAGCTGCAAAATCGCGCCGGCTACCGGCCTTACGTGAGTCACGTGACCGGCCTGATCTCGCCGATCGCGCCGCCGCTGGTCACGCCGGACGGCGGGCTGATCACCGCTGGCGGCAACCGCCTGGAAGGCATCGGGCCGGACAGCGCCCTGCGCTGGCGGATGGAGCTTTCCAACACCGTGGCTGGCACGCTCCTGCTGCCAGATGGTCGTGTCCTGGTGCGGCTGGCCGACGACACCATGCTACTCCTGCAGGACGGGCGCTCGCGGGGCCTGTGGATGCCGGACTTGTCGCTGACCGGGGCGCCGATCGCCCTGGGGGACGCGGTCGCCTTCTTCACATCGGAAAACGCCCTGGTCGCTTACACCCCGGATGGAGTCCTGCTATGGGGTACACCGCCGCTGGGCGACCGCATTGCGTCGTATACTGTGGTCGGCGATCGGATCGCGGTGAGCACGCGCCCGTACAGCCCGGAGCTGCCCGCCGCCTGGCACGTCATCGGACGTGACGGGCAGATTCTGTATCAGGTCGCCCCGGCCAGCGTCCCGTTCGCCGCGCTCAGCCCGGATGGGCAGGCTACTTTACTGGCTGGCGACACCCTGTACCATATCAGCGCCGATTTCATCCCGACGCCGCTGGCCCGCCTGCCCTATGACGCAGGCCGCAGCACCGCCCTGATCCGCAACGCGGCGGGCAATACCCTCGTCTTTCTGGGGCTGGATGAAAGCCTGCTGCTCAGTTACGACCCATCCGGCGCGCTCCTCTGGCAGACGACAGTGCCGGGGATATTCCGCCAGCCGCCGCTGCTGGCAACTGACGAGAGCTGCCTGCTCTACGTGCTGGGGAGCGACGGCACGCTTTACGTCCTGGATTCCCGGACCGGGAGTCTCCTCGGCCAGGCGCAGCTATACGCCGGCGGCTCCAATGGATATCCCGGCGCCCGTCTGCTGGAAGTGCTGCCGGGCGGGCAGGTGCGCTTCGGCGCTGGCTACCTGACGGTCATCACCCTCGACGGCTACGCGCTGGCCGGCCTGGAGCCGGGGACCTGCCCGCCCCCGGGCTGAACCCGCCGCTCCAGAAACAGGGCTATCGAGCTGCCGGGAGCGCCGGAGGAGGCTTCTCGCCCGTCCCCCACCGTCCGCCTTTCCCGGCCGATCCCCTAAAACGGCGTTCCCGGGTATCATAGGGACAGTTCCTGCTTCTGGTTTTTGTCAGAGGGAGAGGAGGACTCATGCCCAGGCTGGAAAAAGTCGGTTACAAAGGCTGGTCTAACTGCTATCGCATGTCCAATGGCAAGATGGAGCTGATTATCACCGGCGATGTCGGGCCGCGCGTGATCAGCCTGAGCCTTGCCGGCGGCGAGAATATGTTCGTCAACTATCCGGACATGATGGGCAAGACCGGCGGCGATGAGTGGCGTATCTACGGCGGGCATCGCTTCTGGGTCGCGCCGGAAGCTCAGCCGCGCAGTTACTGGCCGGATAACGTGCCGGTCCGGGTGACGGAAGAAGGCGAAACCGTCCACGTCGTGCAGCCGGTAGAAACGTCGAACGGCATCGAAAAAGAGCTGGAATTCACCTTCACCGGCGAGACTGCGGTCCGCGTGGTGCACCGGCTGCGCAACCACAACCTGTGGGCCATTGAAGTGGCGCCATGGGCGCTCTCGGTCATGGATGTCGGCGGCACAGCGATCGTCCCCCTGCCTCCGCGCGATTCCCATGAAAGGGTGCTTCTGCCGGTCAACACAATGACCCTGTGGGCCTATACCGACATGAGCGATCCGCGCTGGACCTGGGGGCAGAAATACGTCCTGCTGCGCCAGGATTCCAGCCTGCCCACTCCGCAGAAGGTTGGCTTCATGGTCCTCGACCGGTGGGCCGCTTACGCTAACAAGAACACCCTGTTCCTCAAGATATTCGACTTCCGCCCCGGCAAGACGTACCCCGACTTCGGCTGCAACGTCGAGACGTTTACAAACTCGGAGATGCTGGAGCTGGAGTCGCTCGGCCCGCTGGACAGGCTGGAGCCGGGGGCGACTGTGGAGCATGTCGAACACTGGCATCTGTTCCCCAACGTCGCCCGGCCCGGGAACGACGCCGACGTGGAGACAACCATCCTGCCGCTGGTAAAAGGGGTGCTGAAGTAGCGCTCTGTAAATAAATACCACAGCGGCGGCGCACACCTGTCACGCGCCGCCGCTGTTGATTCTGGCGAGAGTCGGGTCGGGTTCAGGCCCAGGGGTCTTCCTGAGGGACGAATTCGGCATCGACATCGCGATCGCGGAACCAGCCGGGCATCTGCTCGCGCAGGACGATCGCCTCGGAGGCATAGCGGGAAATCCCCAGCAGGTTCATGTGCAGGCCGGGCAGCAGATCGCGCGCGATGCTGCGCTGCAGATCGGCGTGCTCCCCTTCGCCGTAAAACCACCACTGGCCGGTCACATAAGTGTCGCAGCCCAGCGCAGCCGCTTCTTCGGTCAGGGCCGGCATGAGGCCCGCGCCGGGCACGACGGCGACCCGCTGCACAGGCCGGCCATTGTGCCGCACCTGGTCATAGCGCAGCGCCGGCAGATCCCCGATCTTGACCAGCCGGGCGGCGAAGGCTTCGAAGCTGACCGGCTTCCCCACTGTGCCGGCCACAGCCGCCAGCCCGCTGAAGAACGGCGCGAAGCGCACCTGTTCGCGCAGGCCCAGCATATTCGCCATCGCCGTCGCGGTCGAAACCTCGGCGTGGCAATCCAGCGGCGCGTGGCACAGGTAGTAGCTGATGCGGTGCTCGCGCAGTTCTTCGAGCTGCGCCTCAGGAGCCAGATCGAAGGAGCGCCTGTTGGGGTCCACATTGAGCAGGTGGTGAGCGAAGATCAGGGCGCCAGGAGCGCCGCGGGCCACCTCGCGGGCGATGACTGTGTCGAGGATGGCCTGGCTGGGGAACACCACCAGATAGACGCGCTCAACCTGATCCGTGTTAGCCAGCATCAGGCCGTTCCAGACGCCGCTGCGGAATTCCGGCAGCGCATACTGCTCCAGAACGGCGGCGTCTTTGTCAGAAAGCCGGGCCTTCCAGTATTCGGCTTCGTCGAACGCTTCTATAGAAAAAAACGAATCCAGTTGAGAAACCAGATCAGTCTGCTTCATAAGCGCCCCCCTTACGTTGCATATGCCGGTGAAGGCGCGCCTCTTCGCGCACAAAATCCACCGTAGCAGCGATTGTCGCGTCCGGCGGCATGTCCGGCGGCAGCGACAGCGCCCGGCTGTCAAATGCTGCCGGCACACCGGCGGCGAATCGCACCTCGCTTCTCCCCAGAATTCCCTCCGTCGGCGGCGGCAGCCACAGCGTCCGCGTGACGATCTCCAGCCGCGGCGGCCCCTCCGCCCCATCAGAACGGCGCACGACCAGATGCGCCCCGGGAGCAGGTTCCGCCGCCCGGCCAGCCTGACAGGCTACGGACAGCCCCCCCCGCTCACACACAAATCCGGCGGGCAGCCCACCACAAACATCGGCAGGCCCGCAAACCGCCATCCGGAGATTGTCTGACACCTTCGACGGCGCTGCCGAAGTCATCGGGCGGCAGTCGCCATCCGACAAACAGACTCCATCATACCCCATTGCATCCAGGACAAACAGAACAGCGCGGCCCTCAGTTGCCGCACATTCAGGCACCGCCGGAGCGCAGAAATCGCCCAGATCGACCAGGAATACCGGCCCGGCTGCTGACGCACGCTCCCGCTGTATCAGCGCAAACAGGCGCGGGAGCAGGTCCAGCCTGCCCGCCAGGCGAGCTGTATGAAACAACACAAGGGGAGGAAGCTCCGCGGGGTGGCGAAACAGAGGCTAATCCTTGATCTGCTCAAACATAGCGGGGGCGTCCCAGTAGGCCTCCAGACCGTCGATCAGCCCGCTCTCCAGCGTCAGCACAGTGATCCCATCGAAGGTCGCCGTCTTTCCGTTATGGGCGGTCGCCGACGCCTCCCAGGTGAACGCGACGCGCCCGGAGCCGCCGTAGTACCGGCGCCCCGGCGCTAATTGAAAGCTGGACCAGGTATTCCGCATCGTGTCGATATACTGGTGAAGTTCATCCGTTCCCCGATAGATACTGGAGCCATGCGGATCGCGCACCAGGCAGTTGCCGCGAAAACACGCCAGGAAGCGCCCTGCATCGAGGTCATTCAGCGCGGCGACATATTCTTCCACCGCCTCATCGAGCTTCGCCTTTTGATCCTCCCGCAGGTAGCTCACAGGCTTTCTCCTTACGGCGCGCGCTTCAGGCCGGCACAATCAACGCCCATTTGCCATTGTACCAGCATTTCAGGGGTTCGGATCGCCGGCCCGCACATCCTACCGGAACAGCCGCATCGTCTTGTACAGCGCAAACGCGCCAAACACAATGGCGGCCAGCAGCGCCGCCCGCGTAGACTTCTGGTGCGCCCGAACCCCGGTGAGGTATGCGCCAGTCAGGAAGGACTCGCCCCACAGCAGCAGGTCCAGCGGGTTATCGAAGGCGCGCATCAGCGCGAACAGCAGCGCTGTGATGGCGACGGCCCACCGGTTATCGTGGCCCGCGGCCAGCGCCGGATACAGCACGCCCTGCAAGATCAGCGTCTCCGCCAGCGGCCCAAACAATACCACGTAGGCCCCGGCCAGCAGCCAGATCGGCGCCGCAGCGCCCTCCATCCCCTGCAGGGCGACCGGGATGCTGACGGTCTGCAGAAACAGCGGCAAGAAATCGATCAGGATGGCCGCGCCCAGCGATGTCAGGGTGAGCAGCAGGATAGAGCGAGGCCGCCGGTCCAGCCGCAGCGCCTGCGCGACACCCCCCTGCCCGGCGCCGATCCGCCGCCCGACCATGCCCCAGACCATAACGGCGGCCAGAATAGCAGCCAGTATCCCGGCCAGGCTGGCTGCCCGGACATCCAGCACCCCCTGTGCCGCCAGGTCAGGCTCGACCAGCACCGACACAACGGTCAGCGCCGCGATGCGCAGCGCGAGGTAGCCGGCCAGCAGCCCCAGCCCGGCCCATGCCGTCCAGGGAGGGGCGGGTTCCTTCTGGCGCAGATCGAGCAGAAATCTCCGTATAGCCACAATCATTCCTGATCTCCGCTCACCAGGGATATGCACCCTGCGGGGCCGTGATATCCTCCCGCGCCAGCGTGCGCAGCAGGTCCTGCGCCTCCTCTTCCGTCAGCGCCGGCTCAATCGCCAGCACGAAGCCGCGCCCGCCCAGCTCGCGCACCACCGTCCGCGCCCCTTCCGGCGTCACGAACAACTGGCACAGCTTGCCCGCGTCGCGGATGCGCTTCAGCAGCGAGAACCATTGCTGAGGCTGCAGCTTCCCGGCGCCGGGGACCCACTGGATGCCGCGCAGCCGCTTGATGGAGAGCAGATGATCCAGGTGCGCGATCTGGCCGATGCCGTCCAGATGGTAGAAGCCGTGCTCCAGGTGATCGCAGCAGGCCGTCAGATCGGGCAGGACAAACTGCTCGAACATCTGCGGGGAAATCATATAGGCGAAGTCGCTTTGCAGCATGTAGCAGCGCTCCGGCGACCAGATCGGCGCCCAGGGCGATGACCCCCGCCCGACCGCGCCAGTGACGGCATACGACTCCTCGTAAAAGCGGAGCCACAGCCGGGTGACCTCCGCCACCAGACGGGACACTTCCTCCGGCGCGTCATAGAGGCTCATCAACAGGGGCTGTGTCTCGCACAGGGAGGCTATGATATCCATATTGCCGCCCAGATCGGTGAAGCACACCAGGGCGCGGTCCTCCCAGCGCTCGACCAGCAGGTGCATCAGGTCCTGGATACGCCGCCACCAGACGTTCTCAGCGTCATAAACCGGGTGTATAGCGTGGATTGGCCTGTGCTCGGACGGGCTGAACCAGACCGTGTCCGGCTCGGAATCCACCCTCGCGCCCAGAAAGCCCGCCATGATTCCGGGGCCGAAGTTCAGATGCCATTTGGGAATGGCGTCGCCGAGGAAAAGCGTATTCTCCAGGCAGGTCGTGATGAGGTCTACCAGCTCAGCGGCGGGCATATCCTGATAGTTGCTCAGGAAGAGCTTGTCGTCGCTGACGCGCTCCTGATCGAAGCGCGGCACCAGCCAGTCGCCGCCCCGGATCCAGACCAGCGGGCGCTCCAGCTCCCCCGCCCACCAGGCCGCCCAGTCCCGGTTAACACGCGCCCAGTCCTCATCAGTGAAACGCACCCGGATTGTCATACCGCGCTTCATCATCCTCTCTGAAAATAGAACAGCCGCGCCGGAGCGGGCCGTCTCTGACCGGTATTACCGCGAGCGATCACAGGGAAGCAATCGTCTTGGCTACGCGCAAATGGCTGCCGAAATAAGGCAGATAATCGGCGAAAGTCGCGTAGCTGCCTTCCGCGCGTCCTTTGAGGTAGCGCCGCAGCACGCTGACCACGCCGGGCAGCTCCTCCACGCCCCGCGCCTTCTTCTCCATCAGCACGTACGCCTGCGCTTCCTGCTGGCTGACCGTGTCTTCCAGATAAATGGCGACCAGGCCGCCGCAGAATAACTCCAGAAACTGCTCCTCCCAGGTGGGGAAGGTAGTGGCAATCTGGCTGGCGATGGGCAGTTTTTTCTGCGCCGCCGCCGCCAGCACATCAGGATGCTCGCCCAGGTAGCGGCGCATCAACATCCGGCCAAAGCCCATCACCACAGCGCGGTACACGTGGGCCGGGTCCTCGTCAAATGGCCAGGGCGGGTTATCGCCCCAGGCGATGCGTGGCGGGGTCACGCAGTACAGCGCGCCCTCAGTGGTCAGGCCGATCTCGCGATCGGTCGGATAGCATACATTGGGCGCGAAGTGCAGGACCTCGTCAAACGGCCCGACAAACGGCTCCAGAAACGGGTGCAGCTCCACGCCGTTGAACATCTTCTCCGATTCGCGCCGGGTCCGGTCCCAGACATCGGCCTCATCCTGCCACCACTGGCTCAGGCCGGCTTTCTCGTAAAAATCGAGCAGGTGGCGCGGCCAGGTCGGGGGCGCCCATGGCGGGGGCTGCTCGCCAGCCAGCCCCGGCCAGGACAGGCGCATCACATAACCGAAAATATCGCCCAGCGGCACGCCGCGATCCAGCAGCGCCTGAAGAATCAGAACAGCCGGGTGTTTATCATGCGCCAGAAGATGCCGGCGCGTGCCACGAGCGTGGGCGTGAGTCCCGTGAGGCTTGCGAGTCTGTTCGTCCTCCGGCCAGGAGGTCACAGCCAACAGCGCCGACATCAGCCGCACTCGATCATCAATGAGTATATTTATGGTCGTCATGCGTGATCCATACGCCCTGGCAGGCAGACGGCGATGAAGAAACAGCGGAGCGCCTTCGCCGGTCAGCGAACTGGTGACAGGCTCCGCGAGCTTCTCTTACGATAGCGCATCTTCGGCCCTGGCGCAAAAGCGCCGGACAGCCGGATTCCGTCGGATCGATTCGACCCGCCCGGTGAGGTATACTTCCGGCAGCGCAGGCCCCGTGATGGCTGGCGGCGGCGCGAGGCATGACAGGCCCGCTGATGAGGAGATGTTGGCAGCCATGAAATATGGCTTTGTCCTCCCATTTGGAGATGCCCGCACCGCGGCAGACCTGGCCTGTGAAGCCGAGCAGGCCGGCTGGGATGGCTTCTTCGTCCCCGAAGCGCCGTGGCACATCGACGCCTGGGTAGCCCTGACCGCCGCCGCCATGAAGACGGAGCGTATCCGCCTCGGCACCATGCTCACCGCGCTGCCGCGCATGCGCCCCTGGAAGCTGGCCAGCGAATCGGCCACGCTGGACAACCTGTCCAACGGGCGCGTCATCCTGTCGCTGGGATTGGGCGCCCTGTTCATGGGCTATCAGGCTTTTCTGGATGAGATCACCGATACCCGGACGCGGGCCGAACTCCTCGACGAAGGCATCGATCTCCTCACGCTGCTGTACGAGGGCAAGCCCTTCCGCTATGAGGGAACGCATTATCACGTCAATCTGGAGGCGGTAGACGCCCGACACTACCCGCCGAAGCCGGTGCAACAGCCGCGTATCCCCCTCTGGGTCGTGGGAGCCTGGCCTCGCCTGAAGACCATGCGGCGCGCCCTGCGCTGTGACGGTCTGATCGCCGAGAAGCGCGGTACGGACGGGCAGCCCGCGCCAGTGCTGCCGGAGGATATCCGCCAGATGCGGGCCTACGTGGTGGCGCATCGCCCTTCGAGGGCGCCGTTTGACATCGTCATTGAGGGTAAGACGCTCGGCCTGGACACAACACAGACTGCTGACCTGCTCCTCCCACGTATTGAGGCCGGCGCCACCTGGTGGATAGAGGCGCTCTACGGCGTGCCGCAAGACCAGCTCCTGAGCCGACTGCGGCAGGGTCCGCCGCGACCGATCTGAGCCACTTCCTTGCCATAAGGAGTCCCATGAGCCAGGACACCGCCGTGCCCCGCCCGCTCACCCCGGCTGATCTGGGCCGCGCCGCAGAGGTGATGTCCCGGGCCTTTCAATCCGACCCGCTGTTCCGCTTTCTGCTGCCCGATGACGCCGAGCGCGCCCGGCTCTCCCCCCGCTTCTTCGATCTGATCCTCAGCTTCGCCATTCACAGCGGGCGAGCCTACGGTCTGTCCGATCCGCTGGAAGGCGTCGCCGTCTGGACCGCCCCCGGCCACAGGACCGCCCCCGGCGCGGCCATGCGCGGCCTCCTGGATGGCCGGCCGCACCGGCTGCTGATCCGGTCGCTCATGCTGCAAGCCTTTCGAGGGCGCCGTATTCTCATTGAGACCGAAATGATACACCGGCGTTGCGCGCCAGACCCTCATTACTACCTGGAAGCGATCGCTGTGCTGCCGGAATCACAGGGCCGTGGCCTGGCTTCCCGGTTGATCCGGCCGTTCCTGGACAGGGCCGACGCAGAAGACGTCAGCGTTTATCTGGAAACGATGGCGCCGGAAAATATCGGTCTCTACGAGCATTACGGCTTCCGCTGTGTGGAGCGCTACGATGCGCCGGGCGCCGCTCTGAGCGTCTGGGCTTTCTACCGGCCGCCTGCCGGGAGCGGCGGCTGATGCCCGCGACGGGAGAATGCGCCGCCCACTTCCCGCAGCACACGGGCGGCGGTCGCAGCGTCATCAGCGGTTGACTGAATATACAAAGGCGCAACGCCGAGCGGCGGCAGCTCCGCCGCCATTGCCGCCGCCAGCCCATCCAGCCCCCCCAGACTGGTTGTGTACGGCGCCTGCCCGGCTGTCGGAGCCAGAGCCGCCCCCAGCAGCACGATGACCCCGCCCCCTTCATCGGCCATCACCCGCGCCGCAAGCTGGCAGACCAGAAAAGCCCCGGTCAGGTTGACTTCGATCACCCGCCGCCAGTCGTATTCATCCAGCGTCAGGAAGGGGCCGGGCCGATTGACCTGCCAGGCGCTCACGACAATATGCAGCCCGCCGGACCAGTCGCGCGTCTGCTCGATGGCGGTGGCGACCTGGAACTTGTTGCCGGTATCCAGGGCCAGGCCGCGCGCCGCGCCGCCCGCGCTCACAATCGACGCGGCCACCGCGTCAGCCCGATCGGGGTTGACATCGCAGACGGCCACCGCCGCGCCCGCCGATCCCAGCGCCAGGGCGACCGCCCGCCCTGCCCCGGCCCCGCCGCCGGTCACCAGGGCAACCCGCCCCTGAAGACTCACCCGTTCACTCATCGCTGCTCCTTGCTCCGCCGGCAGTATTGCGTCCGACGGCCGCTCCACGTCCTTGCGCCATCTCCGCCCTGCCCGTTTCGAAGTCCGGTTATAATCACTATCAGACATCCGCACGCGGCAGGCTACGAAGAGGCATCCATGGACGTCAACGATCAATTCATGCCCAAGGTGCTCAAACTGTACCTGGAAATCTCGCAATATCCTATCCTCAGCCACACCATTCGGGGCCGGATGAGGGAGGAAATCTTCGCCCGGGGGATTATTGATCCGGAATCCTTCGAAAAAGAAGTGCACCAGAAGGCCATTCAGTCGCAGCAGCGCGAAGGTCTCAGGAATCCATTCATCGAGGAAAGCTCGCGGGAATGGGGCCTCCGTGTCAATACCATTCGCGATCACCTGACGGACTTTTACTTCGCCTACAATCTGCCCCACGCGCTCTTCGAGCAGATTGTGCAGGAGATCATCATCCGCCGGATGCCCGATCGCGAGACGGCGCTCGCCTTCAACCCGGAGATCGCCCCGTGGGATGTGCTCTTCGCCGAGGGCGCCCGCCATGAGGCCCTCCCCCCGGACGAGCTGGCCAAAGTCAAGCACCACCTGCGCGAGATCAAGGTCGTCCTGATCAAGGCCATGATCAGCGATCATCTCCAGTTTATCCGCCTGGCGCGGGAGGTCTTCACCATCGCCGATCTCAAGTCGATCCGCGAGCGGCGCATCGGGCGCGGCAAGATCGGCGGCAAAGCGGCGGGTATGCTGCTGGCCTACAAGCTGCTCCAGCAGGAAGCCGATACCTGCGGGCTGGACGTGACCGGGATCACGATCCCGGACTCCTGGTATATCGGCTCCGATGTGTTTTACGAAGTCAGGGAAGTCAACGAATTTTTCCAGTACATGAGCCAGAAATACCGCACACGCGAGGAAATCATCGCTGATTACCCGGTCATCTACGCGCAGTACATGGAAGCCAAACTGCCGGAATACGTGATCAGCCAGCTCCGCGACGTGCTGGAAGAAGTCGGCAAGACCCCGCTGATTCTACGATCGTCGAGTCTGCTGGAAGACAGCTTCGACACCTCTTTCGCCGGCAAGTACGAGAGCTACTTCCTGCCCAACCAGGGCACTCTGGATGAGAATCTGCAGGCGGCGACGGAGACGATGCTCAAAATCTACGCTTCCACCTTCAGCCCTGATGCCCTGATCTACCGCGACCAGATGGGCCTGATCGACTTCGACGAGCGCATGGCAATCCTGATTCAGACGGTTGAAGGGCAGATTTACGGGCGCCACTACTTCCCTTCCTTCGCCGGAGTGGGGTTCAGCCGCAACCCGTTTCGCTGGAGTCCGCGCATCCGCCGCGAGGACGGCCTGCTGCGGCTGGTGGTCGGGCTGGGCACGCGAGCGGTAGACCGGGTCGCCAACGATTACCCGCGCATGATCGCGCTTTCCCATCCCCAGCTCCGTCCGGAGACGCGCGGTGACGAGATACGGCAGTATTCCCAGCACCTGATCGATGTGATCGACATGGAAGAAAATGCCTTCAAGACCATCCCGATCACGGAGGCGATTGACGGCAACTACCCCGCGCTGCGCCTGCTGGCTTCTGAACTCAGGGATGATTTCATCCAGCCGTTCTTCATGCGCCCGTCCCATATTGACCCGGACCGGCTGGTCTTCACCTTCGATCAACTGATCAGGCAAACCAATTTCCCGGACCTGATGCGCCGTATGCTGAGCTGTCTGGAATCACACTACGAGCGCCCGGTGGATATCGAATACGCCATCGAGGTGACGGAAACCCGCCCGCAGGTCCGCTTCGGCATCACGCTCTTGCAGTGCCGCCCGCTCAGCGAGCACAACCCGGAAATGCCGCCGGAAATCCCGCGCGATATCCCCCCGGAAGACAAGTTGTTCACCGCCTGCCAGTTGGTCCCGCAGGGGATTGTGCGGGATGTGCGCTATGCTGTCATGGTCCTGCCCACTTACAACAGCATCGAGGAGCCGCACCTCCGGCTGGAGGTCGGGCGCGTGGTGGGCCGGCTGAACGAACGGCTGCACGGCGAGGTCTACATCCTGCTGGGGCCGGGGCGCTGGGGGACATCCAATATCCATCTGGGGGTGAAGGTAGGATACGGCGATATCTACAACTGCCGCGTCCTGATCGAGCTGGCCCTCTCCCAGCAGACCGACGGCGCGCCAGAAATGGCCTATGGCACGCACTTCTTTCAGGACCTGGTGGAGGCGCGCATCTACCCGCTGGCGCTCTTCCCCAATGAGCCGGGGAATACCTTCAACTGGGCATTCTTCGAGAACGCGCCGAATCTGCTGCCGGACCTGCTGCCGAATGACGCAGCGATGACGCAGTACATCACCGTGGTCGATATCCCCGCCAACAGCGGAGGCCGGCTGCTGGAAGTTATCATGAACGCCGATCAGGACGAAGCTATAGGGTACCTGCGCGCCACCTGAATACCGCCGTGCCTGGAAAAGGGCTGGGGCGCGATACTGCCCCGGATACCGCGCCCCGGCCTTCACAAGAAGTATTTTTTTGTTCGGTGATTTCACCCGGTGTGGTTCTATCGTTCACAGGGATCTCATAGCTGATTGCATCATAAACCGATTCTGGAGCAACCTCCTATAGGCTAAACCATTCAAAATCAGGCCTCTGTATTTGTTCATAATGTCAAAATAAGGCGCAGAATCGCGCCCGGAGCGGATGTGGGGCAACAAAAACGGCGGATGTGCCTGCGCCGCACATCCGCCGCCAGATACCCCGGCCCGGCCCGCTTTAGGGATAGAAGCCGCGAAGCTGGGCCACCTCCACCACGCGCCGGACGGCCAGGATATAGGCCGCCGTGCGCATATCGACTTCCATATCCTGCGCAATCTTGAGGACGGCGTAGAAGCCCTCGTCCATCATGCGCTCCAGCCGGCTGTTGATTTCATCTTCCGTCCAGAAGAAGTACTGCCGGTCCTGCACCCATTCCAGATAGGAGACAGTCACCCCCCCGGCGTTGCACAGGATGTCGGGGATGATCATGATCCCCCTCTGGCGCAGGATATCGTCCGCTTCCGGCGTAGTTGGCCCGTTAGCCCCCTCGGCGATCACGCGGGCCTTGATCTGCCCGGCATTCGCCGCCGTGATCTGATTCTCCAGCGCTGCCGGGATCAGGACATCGCATTCCAGCGTCAGAAGTTCCTCGTTAGTGATCGCTTTGGCCTTGGGGTAACCTTCGATCAGGTTGGAATGGCCCCGGGCATAGGCGAGCACATCGCGGGCGTCCAGCCCGTTCGGATCGTACAGGGCGCCGCTGACATCGCCGACGCCGATGATCGTGGCCCCCTCTTCCTGCATCAGATAAGCGGCGACGGCTCCCACGTTGCCGAAGCCCTGAACGACTACCCGCGCCTCCTTCACCGGGATATCCAGGTGCTTGAGGGCGCGCAGCGTCGTATACATGACTCCGCGGCCGGTTGCCTCGCTACGACCCAGCGACCCGCCCACCGACACCGGCTTGCCGGTCACCACACCAGGGGACGGCGTGCCGGTGGTCATGGAGTAAGTATCCATTATCCAGGCCATCGTCTGGGCGCCGGTATTGACATCGGGCGCGGGGATATCCTGGTCCGGGCCGATAATCGGGATCAGCTCGTAAGCAAAGCGGCGGGTCATCCGCTCCACTTCGCCCTGCGAAAGCTGGCGCGGATCGACGATGATGCCGCCTTTGGCGCCACCGTAGGGCAGATTCATCACCGCACACTTCCATGTCATCCACATGGACAGCGCCCGCACCTCATCCATGGAGACCATGGGGTGGTAGCGGATGCCGCCCTTGGCCGGCCCGCGCACGATGCTGTGCTGGACACGATAGCCGGTAAACATCTGGATTTCGCCGTTGTCCATCCGGACCGGGAAATTCACCGTAAATTCGCGGTGAGGACGGCGGAGAAACTCCGCCATACCCGGCGAGACATCGAGATAATGCAGGGCGCGATCCAGTTGCTGCAATGCATTTTCAAAAGGATTCGCCGCTTCAATCTTCGGCGTCGCAGTGGTCATAGAATGCCCTTTCGATCGTCTTCAGATCATGCAGAATGCACAACGCAATACAGTAACATATACAAAGAGAATACCACTGAATACGTCGCAGGCCAATTGCCAAGAATCTTCCGGCCAGGTGAACAAGATCACTCCGCGGGCGGGCCGGCGGCACCGCCAGGCTGTGTCGGACAGCATCCGCTTCGGATCGATCTGGTCTATACTGGGGGCAGGCCGTCCACTGCCCGCACCATATCCCCGGACGCCGCCCGACGGCGCTTCTGCCGCCATTCCGCCGCTTTACGAAAAAGGATACTCGATGTTCGATCTCGGACTGCTCCCCACCCCCTGGAACGCAATCGCGCTGCTGCTGCTGGCTGGCACAGGTCTGCTTCTGATAGCCGGATTCGCCGCCCATCCGTATGACGCCCCCCGCCAGGGCCGAATGCCCAAGCGGATCGAGCTGCCACAATCCTTCCTGCTGATCATCCTGGCGGCAGTCATCTGGCTGGCCGCCGCACAGGGTACCGCCCTGGCGACCCTCGGCCTGCTCACCTGCCTGGGGATGGTCTTCGGCTTCCTGGGCGATCTGTTCATGGCCAATGTCTTCCGACAGGAAGCGCATGTCCTGTTCGGCATGGTCGCCTTCGCTGTCGGGCACATTTTCTATATGCTCGGCTTCCGCCAGATCGCGCTGGCGTTCGATCTGCATGCCGCCGGCAGTTATGGCCTGGCGCTGGTCGTTATGTGGGCTGCCGCGGCAGTTCTATGGTATGTCATGGTTCGCAAGCCGGGCGGCGATGCCATGCAGTACGCCGCGCTGGTGTACGCCCTGTTCCTGGCGAGCATGGCCGGCTACGCGCTGGGGATCGCCTTGCAGCAGCCAGCCTTCTGGCCGCTGGCGATTGGCGGCGGCCTCTTCCTGTTCTCCGACGCCCTGATCGCGGCCAATCTGTTCAGCGGGCGCAGGTTCCGCTATATGGGCGACCTGATCTGGCTGACGTATATCCTGGCCCAGGCCCTGATCGTGACGACGGCGCTGGCCGCCCTCGCGCTGCTTTGAGAACGTGAGGTCAGCGGGCGGCTTCCAGCACCCGATAACGGGTATCTTCCCGGACGACCCTGACCCGGCCCGCGCCGAATTGCGCGCGCAGCAGCCGGTCATAGGGCAGGAACCGGTTCGCCACCAGCCGGAGCCGCCCGCCCGCCGCCAGCCGCTCCCGCGAGCCGTTAATCAGCGCCTCCGCCGCCTCCGTCTCGACCTGGTGACCGGCGTGAAACGGCGGATTGGAGAGGATCAGGTCGTACGAGGGACCGGTCACATCGGTGTACAGATCGCTGGCCCAGGCGCGGCAGGATGTCGCCCCGCTGGCGCTGATACCCGCCCGCGCACAGTCCAGAGCCGGCCAGAAGATATCCACCAGATCCACTGCCGCCGCGCCCAACCGGACGGCCGTCAGCCCGATCGGCCCGCCGCCGCACCCGACATCCAGCACCCGCCGTCCGGCGCACAGGTCCGCTGTAAGTGTATCGAGCAGGCGGGCCGTGCCGTCGTCAAGCGCCCCGTAGCTGAACACCCCCGGCGCGCTGTAGAGCGCCAGGCCAGCTGCCTGAAAGGGCACCAGAACTATGCCCCCCGGATCGCTGCTGCCGGCTTCGTGCCCCCTGACCGCCAGCGCCAGCCGGCAGCGCGCCTTCGTGCGAAGCGTGACCGCCGACCCAAAGATGGCTGCCGCGTCCTTGACCACGGCTTTCGCCCCGGCGTCATTGGCCCCGGCCAGGTACAACTGCCCGCCGGGGGGCAGCCGCCGCCACGCTTCCGCTATGAGCGCAGACGCATAGGCGCGGCCTTTAGGCAGGGGCAGCAGCGCCAGATCGAACAGACCGGCGTCTGGCGGCGGCGCCGCGGCCTCGTAGATCGCGGCGGATACGCCGGCGGCGGCGAGGGTCTCGCCGGTCATGCGGGCGGCGATCAGGCTGCCATCGGCGCTGTGGACTTCCGCGCCCCGGCGGGCCGCCCAGGCCGCCAGCGCCCCCGTCCCGGCTTCCAGCACCAGGACGCGCATCCCCGAATCGACCGGCGCCGCCTCGGCCAGCAAAGCAGACGGCGCTTCCGCCTCCTCCCAGGCCGCCAAACCCGGCTTCCAGCAGATCGGTAACGACATCCCGCCCAGGCTCACCCGCCGCCGGATGATATCGTAATAGCCCATCGCCTCGCTCCCTTCCGCACCGGTCTCACTATACCTGTCCGGCGCGGCTTCTCACAAGATTGTTGCGCGGTTGGCGCAACTATTTGCCTGCCCGTGCGTATAAACAGCCAGAACTACGGACGATCTTGATTGTGCCTTACAGCGCAGCGATCGGGCAGTGGAGTCAGGCGGCTGAAGCCGCCATCGTCCGCAGCACGTTAATTGCGTCGGAATTCAAGGCATCGGGGGGATAGCATATGTCAAAGAGCAAACGGCTTTACCGCAGCACTACCGATCGGCAGATCGCTGGCGTCTGCGGCGGACTGGGGGAGTTTCTCAACATTGACCCAACTCTCATCCGCGTGGGCTTCGTCATCTTCGCCTTGCTTGGCGGCCCGGGACTCTTGCTTTATGTCGTGTTGTGGATCATCGTGCCGGAAGGCCCTGCTTTTGACGATGACGACGATGACGATGATGATGACGATGATGACGATCTGGTCATCAGCGCTGCTCCCAAGGTCAAGCGCGTGGAGAAGATCAAGAACGACCCGTTCTAGCACTGCATTTCGCTGACCGGTAAAGCCCCGATCGCACCTGGATCGGGGCTTTTTGATCCTCGCCGGTGCGACCCGCGCCCGGTATACTCTCGCCTCCGGGGGGCGGAGAGGATACCATCATGGCCGACGATAGTGTTCCACTCACATCCGCGCCGCACCGGAGAAAGCGATCCATCGTGCTGTTCGCCGCTATCGCCGCTGGCCTTGCCCTGATCGTGATTGCGCTGTACATGCTGGACCGGCGCGGCATTGTGAGCATCATCCACCGCCCGGCCAACGAGGCTATCATCCGCTGGTTCAACGATCCGGCCTCTCGCGCGGCACTAACAACGACGTTCACGGAGCCGTGCCCCGGCTACCCGTTCCTGGTGCCGTCAGCGGGACTGGTCGGCGGCCTGCCCTGGAACGCGGCCTACGGGCCGTATAATACGCTGCGCCCACATCCCGGGATCGACATCTTCGGCGACGGCGCTATCGGGAGCATCCCGGTCTATGCCGCCTACGACGGGCTTCTGACCCGCGAGGAGGGCTGGGTATCCTCCGTCATCATCCGCCACGATGATCCGCTCCAGCCGGGCCGCGTCATCTGGACGTATTACACTCACATGGCTGACGAATCGGGGGCTGTTTCTTATATCGACGGGCGCTTCCCGCCCGGCACAACCGGCATGCCGGTGGCGCAGGGCGATCTGCTCGGCTACCAGGGGGTGTACAACGGCGGGAACGGCGCGCCCGCGGTCGGGCTGCACGTACATTTCAGCATCGTCCGGAGCGATCTGTTCGGCCGCTACCTCAACGAAGCCGTATTCGAGAATACGCTGGACCCCACACCATATCTGGGCCTCAGCCTCAATGATCCGAAAAGCGGGGAGTTCCCCCTGCGCTGCCTGCCGCCAAACTCGTAAGATACGCCCCGGCCGGCCTATGGCGACGGCACGATGAAATAGCTGTTGGCATTGGCCTCGGTGAGCCAGCCGGTCCGGTCGCCGACGCTCACCCGCCACCAGCTAAATCCGTCGGCGCAGATCGGGCCGTCCAGTACGCTAACCGGAGTCTGGCTGGTGACCAGGGCGATCACGGCAGCGTTGCGATCGGGCCGGTCATACAGCCGGAGGGACAGGCCGCCCACCCCTCCGATGATGCCGACAGAGCCGGGGTGCAGCCGCGGCGGCAGAATTCCCGGACAGCCCGGCACAGCCTGCGGCGCATTCACCACGACCGGCTCGATGTAGTACACACCTTCGCCGGACTCGGCCACCCAGCCCGTCAACCCTCCGGCCTGTTCGACCCGGAACCAGGGATGCTCGTCGGCGCAAATCGGACCTTCTAACACCTGGAACTGTTCCCCCACCCGGAACTGCCCAATTCGGGTCCCCGTTATGCCCGGGTTCCGCCGCACGTTGATCGGGCGCGGATCGTTGGCGCTGACCAGGGCCATTTCGCCGGGCGCCACCCGCGAGGGGAGCATATTCGGGCAGGAAACCAGGGTCGGGACGGTCACTTCGACAGGCGGCAGTACCGTTGGCAGGACGCGCGCTGTCGGCCGGATGATGACGGTCGGGCGCACAGGCGACGGCATACGGGTCACGAAAAGCATTCGCGTCGGAGTCGGCGTAGCAGATGGTGTCGCCGTTGGCGTCGCTGTGGCGGTTGGCGTGGCGGATGGTGTCGCTGTCGGCGTCGATGTTGGCGTCGGCGTCGGCGTGTCGGACGGTGTTATCGTCAGCGTCGGTGTTGGCGTTGGCGTCGGCGTGTCAGACGGTGTCACCGTCGGCGTCGGTGTTGGTGTCGGCGTGTCGGACGGTGTCACTGTCGGAGTCGGTGTTGGCGTTGGCGTTGGCGTGTCAGACGGTGTCACCGTCGGCGTCAGAGTCGCCGTCGGAGTCGATGTCGGCGTGCTGGTCCAACTGGCGATGGCGATAGCCGTCCCGGTCTGGACCGCCTGGAGCGTCGCCTGGGCGATGATGGCCGCGTTGGCCGTCGCGGTCAGCTCGCGGATAACCCGCTGAAGGGTGGCCGCCTGCACCGCCTCATCGGTCGCTTCCACATCCGGGGTCAGAGTCGCTGTTGCCGTCAGCGTCGCTGTTGCTGTCAGCGTCGCCGTCAGGGATGGCGTCAGCGTCGCGCTGGGTGTGGCGGTGACCGTCGGCGTAGATGTGTCCGTGGGAATTCTGGTGGGCACGTCTGTGTCAACATGAGTCGGGGATGGAGGCTGCGTGCTGGATGCTACAACCGCCGGAAGCTGGACAGGAGTGCTGGAAGGCGCTGCCGTCGGCGGGAGGGGTGTCGGAATCACGTCGCTCGGAGTCGCTTCGGCAGTGGATGCGGCAGCAACCACCAGCGGCGAAGTCGCTGTCGGTGTCGCTCCACCGGGCGGCGTCCCGCTGCCCGCCAGCAGAACGCCCACCAGGATCAGGGCGACGATCGCAACAATCCCCAGGACAATCAGCCCGCGCCGCAAGTCGCGCTGGCCCCGCCCGGGCGCAGCCGAGCCGCCAGCCTCTCGCGTGGAGGCCGCCCCCGCCGCCTGGTGCGTCGCCGCCGGGGAGGTCACCGCAGGGACAGCGTCCGCCGTCGGCTCGCCGACCAGCGAATCCGCCCCCACCCTGATGCTGGCCGTCGCCGAATCATAGATCGAGTTCCCCGCTTCTGACCGGGGAGCCTCCACCACCAGCGCCTGAGCGAACGCATCGCTCATCCCGCGCACCGAGGGATAACGATCCCGGGGGTCTTTGGAGAGCGCCCGCAGGATCACCACTTCGGCGGGAAGCGGCAGATCACGGAGGACTATAGTCGGCGGCTCTGGCTGCTCATACACATGTTTGTGCATGTAGCCGAAGGTGGTATCGGCTTTGAACGGCAGATCGCCGGTCACCATCTGGTAGAGCATGATGCCGAGCGCGTACTGGTCGGTATGGGGGCCGACCGGCTCCGCCTTCCACTGTTCGGGGGCCATATAGGCGGGCGTGCCCACTGCGGCCCCTGTCTTGGTCAGATTCTGCGTGCTTTCCAGCAGCTTGGCGATGCCGAAATCGGTCAGGTAGGGGTTGGCGTTCTCATCGAGCAGAATGTTGGCCGGCTTGAGGTCGCGGTGGATCACGCCTTTAGCGTGGGCGTATTCCAGCGCGGAGGCGATCTGGCTGAGCATATCGCGCGCCGCCGGCAGGCTGAGCGGGCCGCCCTCCAGCCGCTGCTCCAGCGTGCCGCCCTCGACAAAGCGCATCACCAGGTACGCCCCGAAGTCCTGCTCGCCGTAATCAATTACGGGCAGAATATGGGGGTGCTCCAGACGTGCGATCGTCCGCGCCTCCTGGTCGAAGCGGGCGCGAAAATCGGCTTCCTGTGAAAATACGGCCGAGATCACTTTGATGGCGACCAGACGATCCATTGTCGTCTGGCGGGCCAGGTAGACAACCGCCATGCCGCCCCTGCCCAGCGGCCGGATGATCTCATACGAGCCGAACGTCTTGCCAGTCAGTTCGCTCATTTACCGTCCCTTTTAATGGCCCCCCGGCGAACAGCCTGTCTATTCGAAGTCTACGCCAGGCAGATAGGGTTGTCAAAGCAGACATCCCGCTGCACAGTCATAACGAATCAGGTAGTGAAAAAGGTCCTGGATCGCCCGGCGTAGAGAAAAAAAGCCTTCCCTCTTTTTCTGACGTCTTTCGCGGCTGTGCGGTTCCCATCCCGGCCCGGAATCACCTGCCGGGCGAGCGCGGGGTGTCCCCCAGCCGGGCCAGCACTTCCGCTATCAGCCGGTCGCGCACAGTGTCATCCGGCGGCAGGCCGTCTTCATCCATCGCCAGCAGGACCGCCCCCACCACCGGCGGCGCCGTCAGGCGGACTACCTCGACACGGGGCGCGACCGCCTGCACGCTCGCCATCAACGTGTCGCACAGCAGCGAATAAGAGGCGCGGAAGATGCCGCCGGCCAGCACCAGCTCGAACACGTCATCCTCCATCTTCAGAGCGCGAATCACAGCGTTGACGCCCAGGGCCAGCTTCCGTCCGGCCTCCAGCAAAAGCTGGACCGCCGCCGGGTCCCCCGCCTCCGCCGCCACAAAAATGCGGGGGACGAAGTCGAGACGGTAATCCTGCCCCCGGACGATCTGCTCAATCGCGGTGCGCACATCAGGGACATTATAGTGGGCCAGCAGCAGCGCAGTCAGATCGGTGGACATGTCCATCCCCTTTTCGGCGCGGGCCACCCAGCCAACTGCCTGCTCAAACAGCCAGCCTCCGCTGCCCCAGTCGCCCATCTCGCTGGACAGGCCCCAGGTGCGAAAGACCTGCCCCTGCCGGTTGCGCCCCGCTTTAGTGGACCCTGCCCCGGCAATACAGACCACGCCGTAGGGCCGGGCCGTGCCCGCCCGCAGCGCGATCAGGGTATCGTTCTCCAGGATGGACGGCCCGGGCACGCCCAGCGCCTCGATTACCGGCCGCAGGCGGGCTGCATCGCTGGGGAAGTCGTGTCCGGCCAGCCCGTAGCCGGCGGCGGCCAGTTGTTCCTTGCGCCGCCCGGCCATGCTGAGCGCGTCCTCCAGCACGTCGCGGTAAACCTCGCCCACCCCGTCCAGCCCCAGCACTTCCCAGTTGCCACAGCCGGCCTGCGCCAGCGCCAGGACATGGCCGGTCGCATCAGCAATCAGGCCGTGCGTCTTGCTGTTGCCAGCGTCAATACCGAAGTACAGGCGCTCTGTCATTTTCGCTCCCTCATGTGCAGGTTGGATCAGGCGAATTGCGGCAGATAAGCGGCGTGGGTGCGGATCAGATCATCCAGCACCGCCGGGGCGCGGTCGGCATCCGGGCCGAGCGGATTAGCCACCAGCGCCAGCAAGGCTGCCTGGCGATCCCCGGTGACGGCGGCTTTTGCCGCCAGCAGCTCGAAGCTCTTGACCCGGTGCAGCAGCCCGGCCATCGGTTCCGGCAGCGGCTCAGCCGGGAGCGGGTGCGCGCCTGTCGCGTCTACCCGGCAGGGCAGCTCCAGCACCCAGTCCGCCGGCCAGCCGGCCACCGCCCCATCGTTCGGCACATTCACAACGTGAATCTGGCCGTCATCAGCCTGCATGGAGCGCAGAAGCTGCACTGCTGCTGTCGAGTAGTAAGCCCCGCCGCGCTTCTCCAGCTCCGGCGGCGGCTCGACCAGGGCGGGATCGGTGTACTTCATCAGCAGCTCGTCTTCAATGGCGATCACTTCCTCAGCCCGGCTGGGCGGCCAGCTTTCCTGCGCCTTGACTGAGTGCGACGTGCGGTAGAAATACTTGAGGTAGTAGCACGGTATCATGCCCTGCGCCCGGATCAAAGAGGCCGGAACGGTGGGATCAGCGGAGGCTTCTTCCTCCTCCACGAAGGTCCTGAACACGGTCGGCCAGACATCTTCGCCATCGACAGTCGCCCCGCGCACCCAGGTCAGATGATTGAGGCCGAGCATGTCCAGCCCGACATGCTCCTGTTCGACCGAGAACATCCGGGCGATCCGCATCTGGTAGCCAATAGGCAGGTTACACAGGCCGATGCTGTTGATATCCGGCGCGTAGGTGCGCAGCGCCTGCGTGACCAGGCCGGAGGGGTTGGTAAAGTTAATCAGGGCTGCGCCAGGGGCGACCTCGCGCATATCAGCCGCCAGCGCCATCAGCACCGGGATGGTCCGCAGCGCCTTGGCGAAGCCGCCCACGCCGGTTGTCTCCTGCCCGATCAGCCCCCATCGCTGACCCAGATATTCATCCTCACGCCGGGCGGCGTTATGGCCGACGCGAATCTGGGTGGAGACGACGGCGGCTCCGGCGACGGCCTGGCGCTGGTCGGTGTGCAGCGTGATGGCGAAAGGGTCGCCCTGGGCGTGCACAATGCGCTGCGCAAACCCGCCGACAATCGCCAGCCGGCCTTCGTCAATATCCATCAGGGCCAGCTCAGTGATCGGGAACGATTCGTGAAAGCGAATGAACCCGGCGACTAGCTCCGGCGTATAGGTGCTGCCCCCGCCAATGACGGTGACTTTCATCAGGGATCCCTTTCGTTTGCGGCTACATCCTCACTATACGGCATCTCGCCTGGCCTGTCATCCCGCCGGATTGTTTCACCCCGCCGGGTCGACCCATGCCGCCGCCCCCAAAATTGTTATAATAGACACAGTGTGTTGTCCCGATTGTGATTGTCTTTTCTGTGTTCCATACCTGTCAAAGGAGCAATCCCCATGCTTAAAGAATTCAAAGATTTCATCATGCGCGGCAATGTGCTCGATCTGGCTGTCGGTATCATCATCGGCGCCGCATTCACGACCGTGGTTAACTCGCTGGTCAACGACGTCCTGATGCCGCCGATCGGGATGCTGCTGGGCGGCATGGACTTCTCTAACCTCTTCATCAGCCTGTCCGGCGAAAGTTACCCCTCGCTGGCGGCAGCGCAGGCCGCCGGAGCTGCCACGCTCAATTACGGCCTCTTCATCAATGCCGTGATCAATTTCCTGATTGTCGCCCTGGTGCTCTTCCTGATCATCAAGCAGTTCAACCATCTGATGGCCCTGGGCAAGAAGAAGGAAGAGGCCGCCGAACCGACAACGAAGGAGTGCCCTTACTGCTTCAGCACGATCGCGATCAAGGCAACCCGCTGCCCCAACTGCACTTCCGAGCTTAAGTAGCGTCCTGTGGGCATTCGCATAAACGTCCCATGAGGTAACAAATTCCGATCAGACTGCATCTATAGATGTGAATGCAGAGATAAATATACTGACCTCAGGAGGGTACACAATGAACGGACTCGTCAATTTTATGGCCAGCCAGAACGGGCGCATCCTGCGGATTGTCGTCGGGATCATCCTGATCGTGCTCGGGCTGTTCGGGGTTGGAGGAGTCGGCGGCGTGATTATCACGATCATCGGGCTTGTCCCGCTGGCCGCCGGGATCTTCGACTTTTGCGTTTTCGCCCCGCTGGCCGGGCTGCCCTTCAGCGGCAAGGATATCCGCGGCAAGTAGACGGCGCCACGTTTTCCAGCAGCAGGGGACACTCCATGGGGTGTCCCTTTTGCTTATACGCCGCGCCGGCGCGGCGTCTTCATGCGGCGGGCGGCGTGCTGCCCCCTTCTTCCTCATAAACTTCGGAAAAGTACAGCTCAGCCAGCCGGGCAGCATGGGCCATCAAATGCCGTCCGGCCTCGACACCCTCCTCCGACCGCATAGCCTGGTCAAGAGTTTCTCTGTCGGCGAAGTACAGCTCCAGGCTGCGATAATAGGGCGACGAGCCGCCCGGCGCCCCGTAGACGTGGCTGACCTCGCGGCGCAGTATATTCGGGAGGCGTTCCATCAGCGCCAGGCTGGCCGTATAAAACTGCTCAAAAGCCGCCGTGTCAGCAGGCTCATGGTAGAGGATGGTGAACTTGATCATAGGATGACCCCCGGGGGACAACGCCGTTTCTGATCAGGAGCCGCCTGCCAGCGGCCGGAACTGATCCACCACGGCCCGAAACAATGAGCGGTATTCTACCTCATACGCGCCCTCCGGCGCCCATTGTATCAGGCGGAAGGCCGCGCCATCCCCCGCCCGTGCCACCAGCATCGTCACCCGGTAGACCAGATGCCCCCCCTCAAAGGGCACAACGTAAGTGGCGCTGACGCCATCGGCCACGCCCCCCGGCGATTCATCCAGCCGCTGGTCGCCCAGGATCGCGCCGGGGACATTCTGCTGCACGCCGATCAGATAGTCCTCCAGCAGCGTGTGCGGGCTGCTCACAGGATCGTAGCCTGTCCCCAGCGGGGCGATCGTCAGCCCCAGCAGCGCGTCCGGATCGGCGGGCAGGAAGCTGATGCCCCGATCCAGATTCTCCGACAGCGACCAGCCCTCCGGATAGTACACCCGGAAGCCGTCCCCCTGGTAAGGCGCAGCGCTGAGCGGTATTGCGCTCAGGGCGATTGTGGGCAGCGGCGTCAGGCTCGCCGCCGGAGCGGTTACTGTCAGCGGCGGGGCAGCCGGCGTCGCCGTGTTCTCTACGCGCGGGGTGACAGTTGGCGGCGCTGTTGTCGGGGCCGCCGCCACAAAAACAGGCGTGAAGCGCTCCTGAATATGATCGCTTGCTGCGGCCCATTCTGGCCGATCGAAGATCGCCTCCGGCCCCCAGAAGCGCAGGAGATAGGCTGTGGCAAAATTGGCGACAAGTGCAGTCACCCGCATCCGGGCCGGCTGACCATCTGCCATCACATCAAGCCAGGCGGAGCGCCCCACCCCCTGCCCGCCGGGCAACAGGACCGGCTGGCGAATGGCCGTTTCGACCGGGGCCAGCCCTTCCTGCCGCAGGAGCTGAAGCTCGCTGTTGATCAGGGAGTCAAGCACCGTGAAGTCGTATCCCCTGCCCTGCACACGCACCAGAAGCCCGGAGGTGGGGTCGCCCTCCGGCGTGAACAGGCGCTCCTCCGGCGTCAGGCCGGGCACCGCCACCCACCCCTGCGGGACCATGATGGAGTAGGCCGGATCGGCGTAGGGCGTCAGGGGGACAGCCTCCGCCGTAGCCGGCGGCGAAGGAGCGGCGGCTGTGGCGATCACCTCCGTCGGCGGGATATCAGTTGGCGGGGCGGCCGGCCCGGGGTCGCACCCCGCCAGCACCAGCGCCGCACTCGCTATCAACATCAATCCGCGCACACCCATGCCAACCCTGCCCCCGCCAGGCCCGAAAAAAGGCAGCGCACACCCCCCTGCGCGCTGCCGATCCGCTCCTCGGAATATCTGATATCTAACGCCGCTTGCCCGAACCCAGCAGGAAACCGAGAATCAGGCCGATCAGGAAGGCAATCCCGACCACCTGCCAGACGTTAGCCTGCGCCTTAAGGGTGACTTCGTCGCCAATTTCCTCAAGGGAGTGTTCGTCCAGGTACGCAGCCGTCGCATCCAGCCGGTCAGCCAGATCGGACATCCGCTGCACGGCTTCAGTATCTTCGTTCTTCTGGCCCTCCTGGCGGACGCGCGCCGCGGCGGCCTTGAGTTCCCCCGCCACGCGCTCTTTCGCCGAGGCCGCCCGCAGCGCCAGATCGTTCCGGAGTTCAAGAAGCTGCAGCCGTATATCGGCCAGCTCATCGTTGATCTGCTTGCTGGCCTGATCGATGCGCGCCTGGAATTCCTGCGCGGCTTCGTCGCCTTTGCCCTGCGTCCCGTTGCCGGTCATAGTGACCTCCTCCTCCACGCCACCTATTTATTCTACTGAGATTATAGTCCAGAATCGCCCGTTCGGGGAACAGTTCTGGCACGCTATAATTATCCTCTATGAATAGCATACACCGTTTTTCTTCCCTGCGGCGACGCTGGCGTGTCGCGGCGACAATCCTGCTGGTGATCGCCCTGCTGGGGGCGGCTCTGGCGGCAGACCTGCTGGCCCACGGGCTGGTCTGGCAGGCCCTGTGGAACCTGACCGGCGAAGAAATGGCCCCCGGTCAGATTCGCGGCTTCCTGGAATGGACGGGCAACTTCACCCGCCGCCTGCCCGATACGCGCCCGGATATCATTCCCGCGCTGGCGCAGGTCAACCCGTACGGCATCAATACCTTCCTCCAGCAGGAAGTCGAGCCGGAAAAACGCGCCCGCCAGCTTGCGATGATCGCCGACGCGGGCTTCCACTGGATCCGCCAGGAGTTCCCCTGGGAAGATATCGAGATCCATGGCCGCGGCGACTTCGAGGATCGCCGCAACGATCCGCCCCGCAGCGCCTGGGAGAAGTACGACAACATCGTGGACCTGGCCGGGCAGTATGGGCTGGAGATTCAGGCCCGGCTGAGCACACCGCCCGCCTGGAGCCGCGCCGCCGGTGACCAGGGCGGGACCTTCGCCCCGCCGGATGACATCCAGGACTTTGTGAACTACGCTGTCGCCGTAGCCGGGCGTTACCGGGGCCGCATCCGCTATTACCAGGTCTGGAACGAGCCGAATATCTACCCCGAATGGGGCGAAGCGGCGGTGGATCCGGTAGCTTACACCGACCTGCTCTGCCGGACTTACCGGGCGCTGAAGGAAGTGGACCCGACGATTGTTGTGATCAGCGGGGCGATAGCCCCCACCGCCGCCATTGACGGCAGGAACATGACCGACGTGATCTTCCTCCAGCGCATGTACGACGCCGGCGCGGGAGACTGCTTCGATGTGCTGGCCGTCAACGGCTACGGCCTGCGCTCTGGCCCCACCGACCGCCGCATGCGCCCGATGAATATCAACTACGGGCGCAACCAGTGGATCCGCGACATTATGGTTCAGAATGGCGACGCCGACGCGCCAATCTGGATCAGCGAGATGAACTGGAACCCGGTCCCTGACGAGGCAGCCGCGCCAGGCATCGCCGATCGGGACCGCTTTGGCCGGGTCACCGAAGAGCAGCAGGCCCGCTGGGTCCCGCTGGCCTACGAACGGGCGCGGCAGGAATGGCCGTGGGTCGGTGTGATCAATTACTGGTACTTCAAGCCGGCTTCCGACGCCGACCGCAACCAGAGCTTCTACTACTTTCGCATGGTCGAGCCGGACTTCACCACCCTGCCGGTGTACGATGCCATGCGTGACTACATCGCCGCCCACCCCGGCTGAGGTCGATCAGCCATACGCAGCCGCCGACATATCCCCCACGAACTCCGGCAGATCAGCATGCCCAAGAAGCTGGCGGATGGCGGCGGCCTCGCCGGTGTGATACCAGTAGTGGTAAATGTTGCGCTGGAGCATCGTACCGATATTCTCCCGGTAGGGCTTGCCCTCCCACAACAGAGTAGTGATGAGCATGTCGGCTGTCAGCGTCTCCAGGTATTCGTCAGCGGCGGCGGTGATCTCTCCCCAGGCCGCCCACATATCGGCCAGCGGTGGGGTGGACGCCGGGCGGTCGTAACCGGCAATTTCGTACAGCCCGGGGATAATCACGCGCCCCTGGGCCATGATCGCCCAGTAGTACTGCTCCCGTACAGCCAGGTGGCCGACAATCCAGCTGACGCAGTTCATCGGCATAAAGCGACGGCGGGCGTCTTCATCGGTCACGCCTGCCAGACAGCGCTTGAACTCGCTCCGGGTGAAGCGGAGCTGGCTAACCAGTTGTTGTGTCATCATCATCTCCAGCATATAGCAGAGCGGACGACGCCAGCGTAACCACAGCCCCTACCGCCGCACAAAACGCCATTGCAGGACCGGCGCGCTGAGGGTATAAGAGTGCCTGTTCGCTTCCGCCAGCCTTGAATGTGCCGATTGCCCATGCAGTGCACACCCGCAACAACCGCCCATCCGCCAGCGCGCGCCGCCCTCTGGCTGGCCGCCGCGGTCGCCATCATGCTGCTGGCGGCGGGGCTGCGCTTTCACGATCTGGGCGCCCAGTCGCTGTGGAATGACGAAGGCGCCAGCGCCGTGATGGCCGGGCGGAGCGCCCGGGATATCCTGATCCACGCTGCTGCCGATATTCACCCGCCGGGCTACTACCTCGCGCTGGCTGCCTGGACCGGCCTGACCGGGACGAGCGAATTCGCTCTGCGCGCGTTTTCGGCGCTGGCAAGCGTATTGACGGTCGCCACAATCGGGGCGCTGGGGCGGCGGCTGTACGATCGAAAGGCCGCCCTGGCCGCCGCGCTCCTGCTGGCCGCTAATGGCTTCGCAATCTACTACGGGCAGGAAGCCCGCATGTACGCCCTGCTCGGCCTGCTGGCGACGGCGGGCATGGGGGCGCTGGCGACATGGCTGGTAGAACCCTCCCGGCGCGCGCCACTCATGGCGCTGGCGCTGGGCAACGCCGCCGGGCTGTACACCCATTACGCCTATCCGTTCACGATGCTGGCGCAGGGAGCCGTCTTCGTCCTGTGGTGGCTCCGGCGGAGGGACTGGCGCCCGCTGTCTCTGTACATCGCCGCCAACGCGCTCACGCTGCTCCTCTTCGCCCCCTGGGTCGGGACGGCCATCGGCCAGGTCACAACCTGGCCCGACAGCGGCGTCGGGACCGATCCGGCATTCCTGCTGCGGACTCTGAGCTTCGGCCCGGGCGGACAGGATACGAGCTGGGTCGTCGCGTTCGCCGCCTTATTCGCTGCGGCGGCGCTGTGGATGTGGCGGGGACGGGCGCTGTGGTTCCTGCCCATCGTCTGGGCGAGCGTCACTATCGGAGGCTTTCTCCTGCTGGGGCTGGCTGCCGACGATCTCAAGCAGCTCACCCCCGCTTCCGCCGCGCTGACCCTGTGGCTGGGGAGCGGGCTGGCTGCTCTGTGGCGGGACCGGTGCATCACACCGCGCCTGCTGGCCGCCGCGGCCAGCGCGATTCTGGCCGCCGCTCTGCTGGCCGGGCTGTCCGCGCTGTATACCGACCCGGCGTACCGCCGCAACGATTACCGGGCAATGGCCAGCGCCATCATGGCGGACGCCCGCCCCGGCGACGCCATCATCCTCGATGGGCCGGGCCAGGGTGAAGTCTGGTCGTACTACTACCGCGGGACGGCGCCGGTTTATCCGCTGCCGCGCGATCTGGGCGGCGATGACGCCGCCACACAGGCCGAAATGACCGCCATTCTGCGCGATCACCGCCGCATATTCGCCCTGTTCTGGGGCGACCGGGAGCGCGATCCGAACAGCACCGTCGAGCGAGCGCTCAACGCCGGGGCGTTCGAAGCGGATTCGCGCTGGTACGGGGATGTCCGCTTCGTTGTCTACGCCGTGCCGGGGGAACCTGCCGCCGCACCGGCGGAGACGCTCAACCTGCACTTCGGCATCGCGGGGGCGCCTATCCTGCTGGAGGGCGTCGCTCTGGATCGGGAGACGGTCCGGGCGGGTGACGCGCTGGCCGTTACGCTGTTCTGGCGGACGGACGAGCCGCTCGACCGGCGCTATAAGGTCTTTGTCCACCTCTACGCCAACCCGGACGCCCCGCCGCCGGCCCAGCATGACAGCGAGCCGGGCGGCGGGCTGGCCCCGACAACCGGCTGGACGCCGGGCGAGACGGTGATCGACCGGCACGGCCTGCTCATCCCACCTGACTTGCCGCCGGGCGAATATACGCTGGCCGTCGGCCTGTACGCAGTAGATGATCCGGCCGCCCGTCTGATCCTTGCCGGGAGCGGCGGTGAACGCGCCGAAATCGCCCGGATTACGGTTCTCCCCTGACATCCTCTTGCTTCCCACTCCCGGAACCGGCTTGCGCAAGATCGGGTAATACACTATCCTGCCCATGAAACGTTTTTCAGGGATGATTACAGGCTGCCATATGGTGGATAAGCGATCGCTCGACGGTCTGGCGCTGCTGCACGACCTGGTCCCCTTCCTACCGGTGGACCGCCTGCACGCCCTTCTGAGCGGCCAGCCGCTGCCAGATCGGGCGGAAGGCACGGCGCTCTTTGCCGATATCAGCGGCTTCACCACTCTGGCTGAGGCGCTCTCCGACCAGCTCGGGACAGAGCGCGGCGCTGAAGAACTCAACACCCAGGTCAATTACACCTTCGTCGGCATGATCGACGCCGTCGATCGCTATCATGGCTCTGTCATTCGCTTCAGCGGTGACGGCCTGACCGCCTGGTTCACCGGTGAAGATCACGCCTTGCGCGGCGTGACGGCGGCGCTGGCGATGCAGGTCGTGATGCAGGCCGTGGTCGCCGTGCTGCCCGATCTGCAGGTGAAGATCGGGCTGGGCAGCGGGCCGACCCGGCGCTTCAACCCCGGGGATGTGACGTGCGGCGCATACGATGTGCTGGCCGGCCACGCTGTCGCCCAGATGGCGCGGGCTGTCAGGCTGGCCCAGCCCGGCCAGATCGTGCTGTCCCCGGAGACTGGCCAGCACGTCCGTGAGCAGTTCGCCCAGATCCCGCTGGAAGATGGGTTTCACCTGCTCAAATATACGCTCTTCGCGCCAAAGTCTACCGCCCCTCGCTGGACCTCCATACGCTGGATGGATCATCTGGATCACGCCTGGGAACTGGTGGAAGCCTGCCGGTCATATATGCCCGCGCCGATCTACGAGCGGCTGGCCGACGGGCACGGCGCTTATATGACCGAGCTGCGCCTGGTCACGCCGCTGTTCATTCACTTCACGGGCTTCGACTACGACGCCCCGGATGCCGATCGCAAGCTGGATGAGCTGGTGCGCGCGGCGCAGACGCATATTCACCAGCACGGGGGGTACCTCAACGAGGTCGGCGTTGGCGACAAGGGAAGCGAGCTGGTCGCCCTGTTCGGCGCGCCGGTCGCGCTGGAGAACCCCGCCACCCGCGCCGCCTTCGCCGCTCTGACGCTCCACGAAGTCCTGCCCCATGTGGAGGCGCTGCATATCGGCCTGACCTGCGGTCGGCTGTTCACGGGGACGGTCGGCAGCCCCATGCGACGCGGGTACGCCGCTATCGGCAACGAAGTGAACCTCGCCGCCCGGCTGATGGCCGCCGCCAGGCCGGGCGAGACGCTGGCTAATTACCGCGCTCACCAGATGGGGAATGACTTCGCCTGGGAGGCGCTGCCGGCTATCCGCGTCAAAGGCAAAGTCGCCCCGGTGCGCGTCTACCGGCTGCTCGGCCTGGCTGATATCACGCGCCCGCTGTGGCCGGAGGGACGGTTCGTCGCCCGCAGCAAGGAGCTTGAAGCGCTCAACTGGGCCGTCAGCACGCACCGGGATCGCCGCGCCCGCCTCCTGCTCATGGTGGGAGAATCGGGCCTGGGCAAGAGTCACCTGCTTGGCGAATTTGAGAATATGCTGCGCGAGCACGGCATCACCGGCCTGTTCGGCGCCGGGCGCCACATCGAGCAGCAGATGCCCTACCACGTCTGGCGCGATGTCTTCGCCGCGTACTTCGATATCGCCCCCGGCGCCAGCCCGGAAGAAAAGCGGGGGCTGATCATCGCCCGGCTGGAGCAGATCGCCCCTCAGCTTGTGTCGCAGGCGCCGCTGCTGAATGACATTCTGGCCTCGGGCTTCCCGGAAAATCGCTTCACCCGGTCCCTGGAACCGGCGGAGCGGCATTCCGCCCTGGTCAGCCTGCTGATCGCCCTGCTCCGTGCCTGGCT
>WBZO01000800.1_pt1 | contig 58148 bp, 65 predicted proteins | sample 5204261 | NCBI WGS metagenome assembly WBZO01 (sample SAMN12412400, study PRJNA552823) | activated sludge metagenome | isolation source: activated sludge from anammox sidestream of wastewater treatment plant... | place: USA: North Carolina | collected 2017-09
GACCGGAAGCGGCCGCCCCACACTGGCAATCGCGCGCTCAATAGTGCGGATGCGGGCGAGCAGATCCTCGGCCGAGCCGTAATCCACCGACTTGCCGTCATAGCTGACGCGGGTCGTGCCGCTGGCATAGGCCCGGCGCAGTGCCGAGAGCTCGGTTTCAGTCCAGTCGGTCATCTCAGAACCATCCTTCCCGCCGCCCGATCCAGTCGGAACGGCGCTTGCCTTGGGGTGCCTGTCCCGACCTGTGGATCTGCCCGGCGGGATCGCTGTCGGTAGGGGCCGCCCCGAGTTGGTCTTCGAGGTCACGCCATTTCTCTTCGGGCCAGCGGTCGGCGCCTGCGATCCAGGCGGCGGCACGGGCATAGACCCGGCAATCGAGCGCCTCGTTGCGCTCGCGCAGCTTCTGCCATTCGAGCTTCGCGAAGCCGCGCTTCGTGCGCACCGTGACCAGCTGTTCGGCCACGACCTGCTTCAGCCACTCGCTCTCGACCCATGTCGGCAGGTGGATCGTGCCGGGCGGGAACGCCGCGCCCTCGGCACGTTCCTCGGCCGTCGGGCGCTCCAGCCGCAGGAAGCGGTAGGTTTCGGCCTTGAAGGTCGAGACCGCCACCGTCCAGAGCCGGGCGCCGCGACGCAGGCGCTTCCCGCCCTCGGTCGCATCGACGAAGGTCGGACCCGAGACCGGACTGGACCGATTGAAGCCTTCGAGCCCCTTGACTGGCGCGACCTGCGCAAAGCCGACTTTACGCGACCAGGCGTAGACGGCCGGGGCTTCGTAGCCCGTGTCGATGGCGAGCCGCGCGATCCGAAGGTGCGCTCCGTTTTCATGCGGCCACGACCGGTCGAGGAGTGCCGTCAACTGGTCCCAAGCATCATGCCGATCCGGCCCGCCCTCGATCACGACGTGATCGACGAGCCAGCTCTCAAGCCCTCGGCCCCAGGCCCAGACATCGACCTCGATGCGGTCCTTCTGGACATCCGCGCCCGCCGTCAGGAACAGCCCGCCCGCTGGCACCGTGCCTGGCCGCCACGCCTCTCGGCGGTCGTAGAGTCGTTGCCAGTCCGGCGCTTCGCCGGTCTCGACCCATGTCTCGCCAAGGATGGTGTTGCGGAACGCCTTGATCGCCTCGTCGGAGCCTTGAGCCGCCTCCCAGCTGCGCGCGATCCGGGGCCAGCTGAGCCAGCCGACCGGCGAGTAGAGCGCCGAGAGGTGGTAGCCGACAGTGGTGGGATCAGCGGCCGTGGCGGTCGCCCGCCATTCGCCGCGCTCCAGCATCGCGGTCTTGTGGTGCTCCGCGATGGGCTGATCGCAGCTCTCGCAGAGATACTCCGCCGTCTCCGGCTTGCCCTTCTGCCAGCGCAGCCGATCGAACTTCATCCACTGCATCGCCCCGCAATGCGGGCACGGGACGAAGTAGCGCCGCTGATCGGACGCCTCGAACTCGCGCTCGATGCGGCTGTGCCCCCGGATCGTCGGCGTCGAGACCAGGAATACCTTGCGCCGGTGAGCGAAGGTCAGCGACCGCGCCTCGGCCAGGGTCACCGGATCGCCTTCCTCGTCGGCCGAAGCCGGATAGGCATCGACCTCGTCGAGGAAGATGTAACGCGCCGGGGTCGAGCGCAGCCCGACCGCCGAGTTCGCGCCCGTCATGATCAGGATGCCGCCCGCGAATTCCTTGGACAGCATCGTGTTCCCGGCGTCGCGGGATCGGGCCGGTTTGACCCGCTCCCGGAGCTCGGGGCTCTCGTCTATAAGCGGGTCGATCCGCTGGCGCGAGTTGCGCTTGGCCAGTTCCACGGTCGGCTGGACCGCGAGCATGGGGCCCGGGGCCTGATGGATGGCGAAGCCGATCCAATTGTTGCCGGCTTCCGTCGCACCGACCTGCGCGGCCTTCATGAACACGATCCGTTGCGCCGCGTCGCCGGGCGACAGCCGGTCCATGATCTCCCGCATGTAGGGCGTTCGCATTGTGCGGTAGCGCCCCGGTTCGGCCGAAGCGCGGGACGCCAGCATCCGGTGCCGGTCCGCCCATTCCGAGACGGCGAGGTCGGGATCCGGTCGCATCCCGTTGCCCCAGGCGCGCAGGATCTCAGCAGCGCCTTCGAAATCCCTCAGGCCATATTCGTCACCGGAATTCGGGCCGGACCTCGGCGAGTTCGTCGAGGTGGGCGCGTACATGTTTCTCCAAGGCCTTCTGCATGGCGGCCGCCTCCACGCCGAGTTCGGCCGCCATCAGCGCCGCCGCGCGCGCCGGCCAGTTCACCCAGGCATCGCGCTCCTCGCGTGCCAGCCGGAACACGACCGCAACCGCCCGGGCGCGATCGACGAGTTCTCCCTTGAGCTTCTGAAGCCGGATGCGCCGCTCCTGGGCCTTCAGCACCTCATTCGCGGTCTTGGCCTGCAGGAAGGTCGTGCCGCTGCCGACGGGTGGCGCGGCAAGCCCTTGTTCCCGCAGAGTGTCGCCAACGGCGGACACGGCCGCGTCGGGTACCGGCTTGAGCTTGGGCGCCGTGGCGCGCCGGGACTTAGACGGGTCCGTCATCGCCGCCCGGCGTGCATCACTCGCCTCTGCGTCGATGCTGCCATCCTCATGGAGCACCAGCCGTCCAGCCGCCTTCGCCTTCTGGATCGCGCCCCGCGAGAGACCGACGCGCGCGGCGTACTGGCGCTCGCTCAGCCCCTGCATGGCGTTCTCCGATTATTGTTCAGATTCAGAAGCTTATCGAGTTGATAAGCGGTTCGGACAGAGCGAACGTGGCTTTCGAGAGCACGCTGCAACTCGCCACGAGGAGCCACAGAGATGACCCGCCGCGCCACCGACAACACGAAGGCACTCGACGCCTTCATCGCCGCCAAGCTGGAGATCGACAGCATGCTGGAACGCCTCAAGGCGCTCAGTGACGACCACTTCGAAGCCAATCCCGACGAGATCAACTGGGGCCATGTCGGCACCCTGAGCCACTACCGTGACAAGCTGCGCGAGATCACCGACATGGCGTTCCGCGAGGGCGAGCACGCCGGGTGAAATCCTGCATCTGCCTGAACTCCGGCCGCGCCGCGCCGCGCGGCTTGGGGTCGTAGAAGGACCGCGACGGTCGCGGTTCAATCCAAGGAGACGACCCCATGACCAAGCTCACCGACACGCAAGCCGTAATTCTCAGCGCCGCCGCTCAGCGCGACAGCTACAATGTCCTGCCGCTTCCCGGTTCCCTGCGCGGAGGCGCCGCCACCAAGGTGGTGGAGACGATGATCGCCAAAGGGTTCATCGAGGAAGTCGATGTCGACATCCGCAAGGGGGAGCTTGTCTGGCGCGAGACCGGGGACGGTCACGGCACCACACTGGTGGCGACCAACGCAGGCCTCGCCGCCATCGGCATCAAGCCCAAGGATGCGAACACCGCGCCTGAGGACGCGCCGGACACCCCCAGTCAGCAGAGGGCTGCGCCCACGACGCGCACGCCGCGCGAGGGCACCAAGCAGGCCGCGCTGATCGCCATGCTCCGCGCGCCGGGAGGCGCGACTATCGCTGAGATTGTCGCGGCCACCGGCTGGCAGCCACACACAGTGCGCGGCGCGATGGCGGGCGCGCTTAAGAAAAAGCTTGGTCTCGAAGTGGTCTCGGAGAAGGTTGATGGCCGCGGGAGGGTCTATCGAATTGCGGAGCGGTGATAACCCGAAATAAGGGTTTACAAGACCCATTTTTCGGGTCTATAAGTGTCGCGTGACCACGGGAGCCACGATCCGATAGGAGCGACACGATATGAACCGGACAGTAGAGGAAACAGCACTGCTCATCGCAGTCATCTTAAACCGCAGCGGCCAGAACAGAGCGCGGATTAGCGCGAAAACCATCAAGCTCCTCGCGCGACGATCCCATCTTCGCAGCGCTTTTGTTGTGGAGTTGATTGCCACGCTCGCGGATCGTCACGAGTGGATCATGTTTGAACTCGCGATAGGAGGATATGGCGCCGTTCAGGCAAAAGCCCTTGAAGCCGCCAAGCCAGTTACCGCAAAGCGATGGCTGACCGATGAGGAGCGGAAGGCTCTTCGGACCGGGGACACGGATTGGGAGGCGTTCGAGGAAGAAGCAACCCCGGACCAGGATCAGGCCGACGACGAAGATTAGTTAGTGCCCGGTCGCGTCAGATTTATTCGGCCGCCGCCCAATAGTTGGCGCGGCGGCCGAACAGCTGCTCTCCCTGAGTGGATCGCCTCGAATGCCCGCCGCAGCAGATAGCTGCGGAGGATCGAGACCACAGTGAAGATCGCGCCGATTGCAAGCGCGTCGCTGAAGTGGGTCGACAATCCGAACCACGGAAAGACGGAGAGCTGGGTCACCACCGCCACGCCGTAGCCGACGACGACATTGGCAAGTGACTCGACCAGCGACATGGTACGGCTCTGCTTCATGCCGCATCCGCCTCGGATGAACCAGCGCTGAGCCGCTCGGCCTTCACTTGCGCGAACGTGCGGCCGTCTCCGTCGAGGATCGCATCGCGCCCAGTCTCTGCCTGCCAGCGCTCCACTGCAACATCAACGTATGCCGGGCTGATCTCCATCGCGAAGACACGGCGCCCGTTGGCTTCGCCCGCCATAATCTGCGAGCCGGATCCGGAAAACGGCTCGTAGCAGAGCCCGCCGCGAGCCACATGCTGGCGCATCGGTATCCCGAAGGCGTCGAGCGGTTTCGGCGTCGGGTGGTCGGGGCGCTCATCCTTGGCGAAGGACGGCATTTCCCACGTCGAGGGCAGCGTCTCCTCGGCGACCTTCGGCGGCCGGTTTGGGCGCCGCCAGCCCATGAAGCAGGGCTCGTGCTTCCAGAGGTAATGGGACCGGGTGAGCACGCCGCGGTCCTTCACCCAGATGATCTGCTGATGGACGAAGGCGCCGGCCTTCTCCCAGCAAGCCTCCAGCATCGCCTGGCGGCGGGACGCGTGCCAGCAATACCAGGCGGCGTCCTCGGTGATCGCCTCGGCCACTGCGGCGGCTATGAAGCCGTCGTAAAGCTCCGCGCCCTGCGAACTGTCGTCCCAGGTGACGCCGTAGGATTGGCTCCAATCCTTGTTCCGCGTCGGGTGGTTGGAGCCGTCATAGTCGACCAGATAGGGCGGGTCGGTGGCGAACAGGACCGCGCGCTCGCCGTTCATTAGGCGGCGGACATCCTGATGGTTCGTGCTGTCGCCGCAGAGCAGCCGGTGATCCCCGAGGATCCATAGATCGCCCTTGCGGGAGGCCGGATTGCGCGGCGGCTCGGGTATGGTCACGGGCGGAACCGAGCCGCCAGCCCCGCCGTCTTCATCGTCTGCGTCCGGGTCGAGCGCGAGGAGCTTGTCGAGTTCGCCGTCGGAGAATCCGACCAGCGACAGATCGAAGTCCTCGGCCAGCAGTCCCTGCAGCTCGGCGGACAGCAACGCCTCGTCCCAGCTTCCGAGTTCTGTCAGCTTGTTGTCCGCGATGCGGTAGGCCCGGCGCTGCGCCTCGGTCAGATGACCGAGCACGATCACCGGCGCCTCGGCAAGCCCGAGCTGCGTGGCAGCCAGAACGCGGCCGTGGCCCGCGATCAGTTCGCCGTCCTCGGCCACGAGGCAGGGCACGGTCCAGCCGAACTCGGCCATGCTGGCGGCGATCTTGGCGACCTGGTCCGCGCCGTGCACCTTCGCGTTCTTGGCGTAGGGCTGGAGGCGCGAAAGCGGCCAGGTCTCGATCCGCTCGGGGGCGAAGCTCAGTGTCATGGGTCGGATGGGTCCGTGGATCGAAGTGGACACCTGTGGTCCTGGACTCCGGAGGCCGCGCTGGACTCCGCGCGGGGTCCAGCGGGCGCGACGGGCGTCCGGCCATCAGGCGCGTGTTCGTTGGTGGTTTCTCGGGATTGGCGTGGATCCGGATGCCGGGTGGCTTCCCAAAAATCCGGCCCTGTCGCTGGCGATCCATCGCGCTTCGCCCGCCAGCATACGATTTCCGCCAGGAAGGACCCGCGAACTCGTATGCTTAGGTGATGTTGGCGTGAACGGGCGCCGATCCGTTACGAAAGGATCAGTGCGGATCCTTTACTTGGATCGGTTCCAACGAAAGGAATCCGTGCGCTCGTGATCGCGACGCGCGCGCCTCTCCCGAGGATAGCCAGAATCTACCCAAGAACCGGGGTTTTCGTCTCTTCGAAAAGTGTCCGGCGGACACTTTCCGCTTCGCTTCGCGAGCTTGCGATCATTCGCCGAGGAGCGCTCGCAGATCTTTCATCAGCAGGAAGAGATGATAGGGGTCGGTCGGACTCGGCTCGAAGTCGAACTGCTCGTACCAGGCGCGCGCTTCATCGTCCTTGGCATGAACGAGAAGCGCTCGGATACCTGCAATTTCGGCAGCTTGAGCCGTGCGCAGCAGTGCATCCTTGAGCAACGCTTTGCCCAGCCCCTTTCCCTGCTCGGCTCGGTCGATGGCAAGACGCGCGAGGAGCATTACCGGGATCGGATGACGGGCAAGCCCTTTGCCGACACGACCGGTAGCGTCGGCATGTTCAACGGCGCCGACCGCGAGGCTGTAATAGCCCGCGACACGCTGCTCCCCGCGGCACACGACATAGGTCTGAGCGCTGCCCGCTTTCTGGTTGACCAGAGCGTGGCGTTGCAGGAATCGATCCAGAGGTTCCTTGCCGCAATCAAACGCGTCGACCTCGTGGGAGGCATCGAGCTTTTGGACGGCAGAGAACGATTGGTTCTCCGCCGTCACTCAAGCACGCTCTTCTCGGCGAGCAGTCTGGCGAGGCGCGGCTTGCTCTGGACGGGGCGGTCGAGAGCATCCTGGAAGGCTTGCCACTGGGCGTCATCCAGCCGGAACATGCGCCGATCGACGAGCGCTTCCTCGGCGGCATGAATGCCCGCCTCGAGCAGGAACTCCGTCACGTTCTTGTGCGAAAACGTGGCTGCACGTTGCAGCAGCGCCTTCATGGTCGGCGTGGTGCGCACCTCGATACGTTCGGACTTGGCTTCGGCTACGGGCATGGCTGATCTCCTGTCCCAATTTCTGTATCATACGGACAACGTACGGACAAGAAGTTAATTGGGGTGACTGGTCGGGTCCTCGCAAGCCCCTTTGACCATTTCAATCACGTAGCGGCGCGACCGGAGACGGGGGACTTTGCGCTGGTTAAGCCGCCATGCGATCACGCAGAGCGCATAGAGCCAGTGCTCGTGCGCCGCCGAGCGCTGCAATCCGACGGTCCAGCAGATGGTTTTCCAGCGCTCGCCGTAGGCGCGCAGCCAGACGATCTTGCCGTCGATCGGATCGAGCCCCACCGTCCAGCTGAGCGTCTCCTCCATCCGGCTGATCGCGGCGGGTGACGGGATGACGCGCATCGGCTTTGGCTCCTGTCCGACCTTGTCGGCGAAGCTATGGATAACTTCTGGCCAGACGCTGAAATATCCCTGCCGCTGGGGTTCGGGCAGGCGCTTTAGCACGAAGGCCGCTTCCGCGAGACGTTCCTCGACGAGACTCGGTGTCCACCTCACAGCACACCTCCCCGGGTCTCCATCGCCCAGAGCAGGATCGCGATCGCGTCGGCCTCGTTGTCGTCGGCGGGTTGGAACCCGCGCTGGCGCATCGCGGCGAGCACGGCATCCTTGCCGGCGTTGCCCTTGCCCGTAGCGAAGCGTTTGATGGTGCCGACAGGAACGCCCTGATAGGCGACGCCCTCACGCTCGCACCAAGCGGTCAACGTCGCCAGGAAACCGCCATAGAGGTGGGCGGCGTCAGTGCCGACGTGTCGCCGGACCTCCTCGAACCAGATCGCTGCGATGGGCCCGGACAGCCGATCGATCTCGATCAGCCAGTTGGTGAAGCGCAGGTAGCGCATGCCGCCCCCGTCGTAGCGACCCGGACGCAGCGAGATGGTGCCGCTGGTGATGAGACCGTCGGGGCCGCGGATCGCCCAGCCTGTCGTGGTGCCGAGGTCGAGGGCGAGAATGGCGCCGCCCGCAGATGTGGCGATGACCGGGGCCGAAGGGCGCGCGCTCCTGGGGATGGGTGACGGGCATTGGCTCATGGTGTGGGTCCTTTTCGTCTGATGTCGGTGAGGGGACGCGGGGCGCGGCGACCGCGCGCGTGAAGCCCCCCGGGGGTGGGAGTGGGAGAACCCGCTCAGCGCGGGTCTCCCCCACCCCCGAAGGGGGTGGGTTTCACCCCCTAAACTGGAAAACCGCAGCAACACACTGACAAGAAATGGGAATTCCAGTTTCGGGAGTGCGACTGCGGCCGCCCCGGCCGAAACTGGGTGCAGCGTAGCCGTTGCGGTCCGAGCGCAATCCTGAAGGGGCAGTTTCGGAAGCGGGCCGAAACTGATCACAGCGGGCGTTTGCGCATGTTCGCGAACGGATGGCGGGGCAGTTTCGGCAAGGCCCCGCATCTGGTTCAAACTGGCCGCTGCGCAATTCTGCGCGAAGCGCTCTGCGGGGGCGATCATGGCCGTTCCCCCTCCGGATAGACCCAGACATGCGGGTTCTCGACCTCGAGCAGCGCCCCGGTCTGCGGCGATTTGTAGTGGGTGGGCAGCACTGCGATGCTGGCGGCTGTGACCTCGCCGGTCGCCGGATCAACATCTTCGCCGTCCGTGGGCATGACCATCCCTTCGACGCAGAGGTACCCGAAGCGCGATCGCGAAGGCCCGAGCCCGTAGGGCGCGCCGTCGCGGATGAACTTGATGGCGCCCTTGGTGGCCTGTACGGCGATCCGGTCGCGGATCGTGTCCTTGCCGCCCAGACCGCCCTTGTTCTCGAAGGCTTCGGCGAACTGGTTGATGGTGTAGAGCCGCCCCTCGGCGGCCTCGTCGAGGAGGATCGAGAGGATCACATCTCGCTTGCGATCACGCTCGGCGTCATGTCTGGCACCGACCTCGGGCCGCACCAGTCGCTCGTTCATCGGGTTGATCTCGACCCACTTGCCCTTGATCTTGTCCACCAGCTTCGCCGGCAGCGCGGGGCCGTTCCGGAGTTCGATCTCGAGGCGGCGCTGGGTCGAGTCCTCCTCGGGCCGGTGCAGGATCAGGCCGGTGGTGTAGAAGCCCCGGAGCGCGCTGGCGCCCGAGAGGGCGAGAAACGGATCCTCCTTCACCTGGTGCTTCGAGAGCTTCTTGGTGTGGTGGACGAGGATCACGCCGCAGTCGGGATTGACGTGGTCGCGCAGCACCTCGACCCGGTCCTTCAGGAAGAACATCATCGCGGCGTTGTCGTTCTCGCCGCCGCCGTCGGGGCCGCCGTCGAAGAGGTTCCGGATTGGGTCGATGCAAAGGATGTCGAGAGCTTCGTCGGGGAACGCGACCTTGATCGCCTCGGCCACGCGGGCGCTGCCCTCGGCATCGAGCAGAATGCGCAGCTTCGGCGTGACGATCAGGTTGTCGCGCGCGGCGGCGATCAGCTCGGGCGGCAGGCCGATCTGCTGCATGCGTTCGCGCAGGTAGTGATACTGGATCTCGGCCTGAAGGTAGAAGATCCGCAGTGGCCGCGGCGGCGTGAAGCCGAGGAAGGGCACGCCCGCCGCCATGTGCACGAGCAATGCGATCAGCAGGTCGCTCTTGCCGACCTTGGGCGCGCCGCCCAACACCAGAAGCCCGCCCGGCGTCAGCAGGCGCGGGCCGATGATGTCGTCCGGCATCGGGCTCGTGTCGTCGAGCAACGCGCCGAGAGTGAAGGTCGGTAAGTCCGTCTGCGTGGGCGCTCCGCTGTCGAGGCGGATGAGCGGCGGCCCGTGCCGCTTGATGTGCCGCTCCCAGAGGCGGTTCGTCTCGCGCTTCAGCCTGTCGAGCGGCCACGACGGGCGGAGCATCGCGGCGTTGTAGCCGCAGATCGCCGTCCAGCCCTCGTCCATCGACATCCGGCCCTCGTGGACCAGCCGCAGAAAATAGCCGATGGCGGCCGAGGCGCCCTCGAAGCGGGACCACTCGTCCGTCCCGCCCTCGTGCACCGGTGTCACCAGCACGTCGCCGATGGCGGGTTTGTCGCGGGGCTCGGCCGTCGCCATGCCGACGCCTGGCATGGGCGGCATGTCGGCGACGCGCTCGGCCATCTCCGCGAGGTCAACCTCGAGCGCGGTCGCCTCGCGGATCTGCACCAGCCGGGTGAGCCCGCCCTTGTGATAGACCGTGCCGGGCACGCGGATCGGCTGGTGGGCCGATCGGAAATGCGTGTCGCCGCCGACCTTCAGCGCGATCTCGCCGCGGAGCTGGCAGAGCCGGGCGAGATCGGCACCCTCCGCGGGCTCGGTCAGCTTCCACCAGATATGGAGCTTGGTCGCGCCTTCGGACGTGCGCCCGCCGCTCTCGACGATCAGGGTCGGCCGGCCGAGATGCCGGATAAGGTGGTCGAGCTTGGCGGCGATGTCGCCCGCATCTAGATCAACGAGAACCGTCTGCATCTGCAGGACGTCGGCGGCCTTGGCCTTGCCGATTTCGGCGACCGTTCCCGGCACCACATAGAAGGCCGCCCCTTCGCGTGCTGCCCAACCGGCAAAGGAAACCGCCTTCTCCAGCAAACTGTCGTCGATCTCGATCCAGGCGTTGTGGGGACGGCCGTCGATGCCTTGGCCCTTGTCCACGAACCCGCGCAAGGGCACCCAGCCATCGCAGTAACCGAAGACCACATCGAGAAAGACGGCGATCTGCTCGGGATCCGGCTCGATGTCGAACGGATCGGCCTGCGGCGCGGCGTCGTTGAAGTCGCGCCAGGCATCGAGGGAGACGACCTTGTTCCCGCTCATGCCGGCAGCCCCCAGCAGCGTTCCGCCCACGGGCACATCCGGCACTCGTGGAAGTCACGGGTCGTGGCGATGCGCGGCAGCAGATCCCCTGCATCCGTCGCCTGAAGGATCCGCACGGCGCGATCGCTCATGCGTTGGGCGAGCCCCGCATCGAACGGCACGAGTTCGTGGTGCAGTTCGGCGGTGTCCTTGTTGATGGCGGTGAAGAGCGCGGGATTGTCGGAGATGCCGGGGACTTGCGCCTCCATGTAGGCCTGGTAGAGGGCGATCTGGGACGCGTAGACGGGCTTCGCGACAACCACGCCCTTGGCCACGGTCTCGCGCCAGTTCCTGGCGTTCATCGTCTTGCATTCCCAGAGCGCGGGAACGCCGATGCCCAGCAGCTGGGGTGCGGCGGCGATGATCCCATCGACATGACCGCGGATGCGGCCACCAGCGACCGAGAAACCGAATTGCTCGCCGTCCGGACGGTTGCCCTTGCGGGTATAGAGATCGAACCCGGCACCGCGCAGCCAGCGGATGGCAAGATCTTCGAGCGCGTGTCCGATCTCGAAGATCCGCAGCGTCTGGCCGGAGAACTCCTGGCCCTCATCCTTCGGCGCACCCGCGAACTCGAATTGCAGAGCGCGCTCACAGCCGTGTCCAAGGCGGGAGCCGCCGAGGTAGTCGCGGGCCGCCCGTGTCGCTTGATCGGCAGTGAGTGCCCGATCGACGGTGGCGTTGACCCGGTCGGCAAAGCTGGGACGGCGGTTATAGTCCAGCATGCTGACCTCCCTCGTAGCTGCGGTGGGCGAGCCCGTGGCAGGTGGAGCAGAGCCATTCGACCGCGAGCGGCTCGGAATAGTCGTGATGATGGGCTTCGAGTTCGGTCACGCAGCCGCAGCGCTGACACCAGACCGGCACGATGATCCGGCACGCCTTGACTGCGCTCCTGACGATGCCGTGCGCCTTGTTCTTTTCAGCGTGGCGCAGCCGATACCGGCGCTGCGCCTCCCGATGCCTTTCGGGATCTCGGAAGTTCTGCGCGTAGGTACGCTGATATTCCCGGCGGCAATCCCGGCACCAAGCCTGTAGACCATCGGGGCTCCGGCGCCGCACGCCAAACTCTACCGCCGGCTTCTCTTCACTGCATTTGCTGCACGTTTTCATCAGAACGGCACCTCCGCGTCGGCGTCGGCTGCCATGGCGTGCATGGCGTCCTGGAAGCCGCCGACGGCGACCTCGATGAGCGTGAGCACCTGCGCCTCCGTGAGGTCGGAGAAGCGCGCCTGCCAGCCGATCTCCTCCATGATCTCGGCGACCGGCTTCATGGCGGCGCGGATCGCCGCCTTCTCCTGTTCGGTGAGATCAACCATGGCCCAGCGCTCCCGCGCCAAGCGCGTCCAGAAGCCTTGGCAGGCCATCGAGCAGAACCAGACCGAGGGGCGCGGTTGCTTCGACCGCACCGGGTCGAACCAGCCAAAGCCACGGGTGGGTCGCCGGCAGACAGCACAGAGCGTTCCACGCGGATGCCAGAGCCGCCGCCGGTCCTCGGCCGTGGTGGGGGAAACAGATGCCATGGCTCATGCCGCCCTCCCTATGGCTGCTTCGGGCGCGGCATCGGCCGCCCCGAAGACGAGGGAGCGGATGGCGTCGCGGTTGAAGCGAAAAGCCAGCAGCGCTGATGCCTGATAGCGGGTGAGCCCGAAATCCTGCCGGTACTCCGGCGGCAGGAAGGCAAGCTGCCGATCGGTGGGCGGCTGGTTCAACCAGCGGCGCGTCTTGTGGGCGCTCTCGTCGCTCTCATGCACGTTGAGCCAGTCGTCGGCCGCCGCGAGGCAAACGGTGCGCTCGCCCACGGCCAACAGATGAGGGCGCTGCTTCTGGAGGCCTCCGATGCCGTACCACCGGCCGTTCAGGAAGAAGACACCGCCCCAGGCATTGAAGCCGTTGGCGATGAGCGCGGCATCGTCGCCGAAGAGATCGCACCAGCGGAAACTCGACCGCTTCAGCAGGTCGATCTCGGACATCACGAAGTCGCCGAGCGGCGTGATCTCGCCCGCGTCCTCGCGCCCCCAGGCATGACCGCACAGCGGGCATTCGATGGTGGCGAGCGGCACGATGGCGCCGCAGTCCGGGCAATCCTTGGTCGGCGCTTCGCCGGAGGGCTCGCGACCGTCCAGGTCGACGTCCTGCTCCAGCGATCCGTGCATCAGGGTCGAGGTGCCGAAGTCGAGCACGATGCAGTCGGTCTTGATGATGCCGGGATGTTCCTCGGGCGAGACCGTGCGCAGGCCGCGACCGACCATCTGGATCATGGTCGACTTGTAGGAGCTCGGCCGCAGCAGCACGACGCAGCTCGTCGGCGGATGATCCCAGCCCTCGGTCAGGACGGCGACATTGACGACGACCCGCAGCTCTCCGGCGGCGTAGGCGTCGAGTGTCGTCTTGCGGTCGGTATCGGCCATGTCGCCGTGGATCAGCCCGGCGGCGACACCGGCCGCGTTGAAGGCGGCGGTCACGTTGCGCGCGTGGTCCACGGTCGAGCAGAACACTACCGTCTGTCGCTCGCCCGCCTTTTCCCGCCAGTGGCGGATGACGGCGTCCGTGACCGGCGAACGGTTCATGATCGCATCGACCTCGGCCATGTCGAAATCGTCGGCCGTGCGGCGCACCTTGGTGAGCTGGTCCTGGACGCCGACATCGATCACAAAGGTTCGCGGCGGCACGAGATGCCCCGATGCGATGAGCTCCCCGATCCGGATCTGATCGGCGACATTGGAGAACACCGGGCGCAGACCGCGCTTGTCGCCCCGGTTGGGCGTCGCGGTGACGCCGTAGACCCGGCACTCGGGATTGCGCTGCAGCGCAGCGTCGATGATGCGGCGATAGCTGTCGGCGGCCGCGTGGTGCGCCTCGTCGATCACCAGGAGGTCGAGCGCGGGCAGCTGGCCGAGATTACCGGCGCGCGCCAGCGTCGGCACCATGGCGAAGGTGACCTGGCCGTTCCAGCACTTCTCCTTCGCGTCGACGACCGAGGTCGTAATCCGAGGATTTACCCGGCCGAACTTGCTTCGGTTTTGCGCGGTCAGCTCGTCGCGGTGGGCGAGCACACAGGCCTTGGCGCCTGTGCTCTTCGGGGTTTCGCCGACCATGCGACCGACGACCCCCGAGAGCATGATCGTCTTGCCGGCTCCGGTCGGGGCGACGCCGAGGGTGTTTCCGTGTTCGTCGAGCGCGCGGACGCTGCGCTCAACGAACTGTTTCTGGCGGGGACGCAGCAGCATGGCCGCCTCACTGCGCCCAGGACGGGCGCGTGCCCGCGGCCGGTGCTGAAGATTGGGGCATGGAGGGCTGGGAAGGCTGAGCCTGCGGCTGCGCTGCCACACCGGGCACGCCACCCATGAGAGCGGCATACTCCTTGTGATCCGGCGTTACGGCCGCGCGGATCTCGTTCTTCTCCTCGCCGTTGGTGTCGGTGCCGATGTCGATCCGCGCCACGAACTCGAGCCCGTCGAGATCGGCAAAGCCGCTGATGCGACGCGCGGCCTGGGCCTGAGCGGACGTGTCCTTGTCCGAAATGCCGCGCGCGGAGTTGAGCATGCCGCGGATCAGGCTGCGGCCCATGTTCGCCCAGTCCGGCCCTTTGGGGCTGTAGAGCCCGATCAGGGTGAAGATCTTGCGCCGGGCGTAGGGACCTTCGAGAACCGTGAACTCGCCGGAGAGATAGACCGAGCCGGTGGTCCCCCGCGTGGCGTATCCGCCTGTCCAGCCCTGCGCCGGATCGTCGAATCCGCCCGGACGGATCGTCAGGCGCACCTTGGCCAGCGTGCCCTTGGGGATGATGTTGCTGTTCTGCTTGGCGTCGTTGAAGTCGTTCCAGGATCCAGTCATGGCTGGGGTCTCCTCGTTCAGGCGTTTTCGGAATGGGTGGGGGCGTCGGAGGTCAGCGCCGTCGCGGCCGGGGGCGGGCTGCGATAGGCCAGCCGCTCGGAGGCGGGCTTCACGGGGCCGCGGATCTTGGCCATCAGGCGGCCGAGATGCGGCTCCTCGATCAGGTCGAGACGGCCGGATCGATCCTTCGCCGGGAAGTTCCAGGGGTTGATCGTCTGGCAGACGAAGGCACGGTACGGCGCGCCGGACTCGTCCCTGATCTCGGCCATCGTCAGGACTTCATCGACAATGCCGGGCAGCTCGAGGCCGGTCTTCGAGCCGTCGATCTGCGGCTGGAAGATGCGCCGATTGAAGTCGTCGAGCTTCTCGTCGAGGATCCCGACGAACCAGACATTCTTCGCCCGCGTGTGCTGGAGATGCGTGAGCCACGCGATCATCTCGCGGCCGTGCAGGCCATAGGCGCCGCGGACATCGGGCTTGCCGGTTTTCTCCGAGAACGCCTCGGGCTGCCCCTTGCACCATTGGAAGCAGAGCCGCCCGGCGACGGTGATCGAGTCGATGAAGACCGTGTGGTAGCGGTCGAGCGAAGCCGGATCGCCGAAGCGCTCGCACACCGCCGCGAAGTGGGCCTCGCTATAGACCTGGTCGTCCCGCAGCGCCGGATTGGGGCCGCCGATGAAGACCGCGAAGTCGCGGCACTCGGCCCATGTGCGCGGCCGGACGCTGTCGCCGGACCATCCCTCGATGGCGAGGTCGCCCGCCTCCAGGTCGATGAACAGCGTGGTGGCGGGGTCGAGCGTCCAGAGTAGCGAGGTCTTGCCGATCCCGGACTTGCCGAAGATCGTGCCCTTGATGCCGCGCGGCTCGGCGAGCCGCTGATCGGCGGAGATGATCGGCAAGAGGCGAGAAAGGCCGGAGGCCTGACAGGGAGAGGCAGGAAGCGCCATCACTTGCCTCCCTTCGCCGCGATCAAGGCGTCGACCGCGATGTCCGCTCCCAGCGCACCGGCCTTGCGGGCCTCGTCGTGGAGGGTGCGTACCGCGTCGATCTCGCGGTAGAGCGCCGATGCGCGCTCGTTCAACCCGATGAGGGCGAACGACAAGTCGTCGATCGACGCCGTCCCGACCGGCTTGACGGTCTCGTCGCGACGCTCGCCAAGCGCCGGCACCCGGATGGTCTCGGGCAGCTTGTCCAGCCCGTAATGGTGCTCGCGGAGCACCGCGAGCTTCTTCGTGATGCTCATGACGTCACCTCGGTGTTCAGGGAAAGACGGAAGCTGGGCTTGCCGGTGCGGACGGTGCGCGCGTCCTCGAAGGCGGAGCGGATGTGGCTCGGCCAGGCCGCGAACTTACGCTCGGGCACCTTGATCGCGACATCGACGTATTCGGTGGGATCGTCGCCCTCGGCCCGGATGCGTTCGACGAGAGCGGCGAGCTTGTCCTGGTCCCAGTCGACGCGCTTCGGCAGATCGGCGATCACGGTGACCGCGCCGTCGTCGAAGCGGATGGTCCCGGTGTCCTTGCCCGCAGCATGCCGCGCTGCGTGGGCACGATCGCCGTACTTGAGCGCGACGGCGCCATCGAGCCAGTCGCAGACGGTCTTGGCGCGGCGCAGGGCGTCGGCGGCCTCGTCCTGCAGGAGGGCGAGCTGCTCGGCGGGCAGAGCGGCGATGTCGCCGACGGCCATGCGCCGGAGCTCATCGAGGGAGATGCGATTGGAGATCGTCATCACCACCCCCTCACGCCGCAGGCTTGCTGGGGTGGTCGGCGGTGCTCGCCCGGATCTGCTCGCGCTCGTACTCCTCGACGTCTTCGAGGCGATACACGACGCGACCGCCGAGCTTGACGAAGCGCGGGCCTTCGCCCGTCCAGCGCCAGCGCTCAAGTGTGCGGTGGCTGATGTTCCAGCGAGCGGCGAGCTCGATCTGGTTCAAATGCCTGAGTGACATAGGTGTAACTCCGTTGATGTGCCTTTCGCTTCATCCAGCCGCTCTGGAGCGCCTGGATATGCGAGCATTTTCAACGTGTTACTGATGGTTTGATATAATCAGGCCTCGTCTTTCTTGTGACGTCCGCGCAAGAAAAAGCCCCGGAATCCGGGGCTTTCGGTGGGCGAGTTGTGACGTCGGGCGGGTCAGGCCGCGACGTAAGCGGCTCAGGCTTGTGACGGGACCTCGCCTTTGACCCGGATGTCCCCAACCGAGACCTCCCGCCATTCCGGGTTCAGGCGATAGCCAGCGCGTTCCTTCGTCTGGACAAAAGAATCTTGGTCCAGTGGGATGCCGAGCGTCACGGTCAGCGGTTCGATGGCCTTTCGCAATCGCCCAAGTTGCTGACGCATCGACTGGTCGCTGACGCCAAGTCGGTCCGCCAAGTCGGTGGCGGGCAAGAACGGGACGTCTGCTCTTTGCCTCTTGGCTTCCCGAAAGTTCTCGATCAGCGCTTCGACCACGCGGAAATTCGCACCTTCAAGGTAATGGCTTCCCTGAAACAGAACGCGCTTGGCGTCCTGGTCGAAAGCGAATTCGAGGACAGGGGCGCCAAGGCGATCAATGAATGCCTTGGCCTGTACGTCGTAATCGGAGGGCGGCGGCGCTTCGATGTGGCCCCGGCTGAAACAGGTTGCCAGCAACGAGCCGGACGGCAACTCGCTCCGGTACAACGGACCTATATGCTCGGAAACCGCTGTGGTGATGACCTCCTCGACCGATTTTGCATGGCGCTGAAAGAGGTCGTAGACGAGGTCGCCCGCTTCTTGGGAGGACAGGCCGGGGAAACGGTCAAGCGCCGATACCACCTCAGGGAAGTCCACGAGAAACCGCTCCTTGGGGGTTGCGGCAACCCTTTGGAAGAACGAGACGTAGCTCAGGGCCATCCGCAGATCGTCATCGGCACTTCGATCGGCGAGGAGAAGGTCACGCATGTAGTTTTCGGCCGGCTCGTGCTCTCCCATGCCTGCAGCGAGCACGGCGAAGCGCCGGTCGATGCACTGCGAACAGACGCCACAGTGTTTCTGCTTTTTGGTCCATTTTCGTGGACGGGTGCAACTGACAGTCTCGCCGAGCATGTCGGCCACGCCCGCTTCCTTGATTTTCTGAGTCACCTCCTTCTTGGTCAGCCACTGCAGCGGTGTTTGGATCTCGATCTGGCGGTCCAAGAGCAGTGAGAACAATGCCTCCAATCCGCGCAGCACCTTCGGGTGCGTGGTGCGCGTAGCACGGCCGCCGACGACATCGCCCGCCAATGGTGGATTGATGCTGACGACGCCGTTCTCATAGAAGCTGAACTTGTCCTTTCCGGACATCCTCGCGACCACGAGCCCAAGGCAGGCAAAAAGGAAGGACCTCGTTCGCTGTGTGAATTCGCGAGCCTGCTCATTTTCATTACTGACCCAAACCGGAATGTACGAAACCCGTCGATCCAAGCCCCTCTGCTTCAGACCTTGAATGAGGTTCTCCTGGACCGCGCGGACCTTGGTGGAAGAGTAATGCCCAACGAGCGTGACCGATTTCCCGAGGGTGACAATGTCGTTGACCGCCCCTGCGAACGAATCCACGCCCCCGGAGAACAAGGCGACCTCGTCATGCTCCGCTGACGCATCCAGGAGTTCTGGAAAGTACAGCTCCCGTGGCTGGACTGGAGCCTCGGCTATTCGAAAATCAAACTCGTAGCTGTCGTCCGACAAGAAGCCCAACGTATCAGCCAAAATTTCCTGTACGTCAGGATCCTGCCATGCCTCTAACTGGCGCACGGGAATGGAGAATCGAAGGCTGCGCCGCCAATTCTCGCCGAAGTTGGTCAGTTTGTCAGAGCCCCGACCAAGCCGTTGATCTGCGCAATAGACGTAAGCTGCCACTTCGAGCAGGTCGATCAGCAAGTCAGGGACGTTTCCGAGCATCGTCCGGCTGATATAGTCGATCCGCAGCTTGACGTTCTTGGCTGTCCCTTGGACATCCATAGCGATCGCGTCTGCCGTCGAGGGTTGAGAAGCGCCGCATTCGATCAAGTACCGTTTCACGGTGTCCCCTTTCTGATGTCGAGTTCGATCCGCATTTTCTCAGCTGCATGGGCGGAGAATCGACGAACGTCGTCTCGCGATATCTGTTTGCCATCCCTGTAGTGGTTCTTGCCCAACCAATCTTTGGCGAAAGCGCGCATGATTAGTGCCGACTCGTCACAGTGTCGTCGGATGGAATCATTGAATGCACGGAGATCGTGAACAGATCGCGCGACCCTGCCGGAACCCACCATGTTGTGGATGTTTCGATCCACATAGTAGTGGATCACGCGTTCGACGAAGTTTGAATAAAAACGATGAGCAAGAGCCGCAAATTGCTCCGTACCCTTGAGAGCTGCGACCGACGCCTGCACATCGGTTGCTGTTGGAGCCCATAGGGTCGGCAACGCGCCTCGAACTGCTTCGCCCAAAGCCGAGAGGCCGGCACGGCGCGCTATCTCGCCAAGGTCAGTCGCTCCGGCGTGCAATCCCCGCTGCACCTTCTCCAGTGCTCGGTCATAACTTACGAGCACATCCGGCAGGGAAGCCGGAGCTATATCCGCCACGCCAAGATCTTCGAGGCTGATCGGGAAGTCTTGCGAAGCCGCCGCCTGAGGCATTCTGATAAGAAGCCAAAGTGCCTCGATGAACACGGGATCCTTCAGGGCAAGCTTCAGCGCATCCCGGCCGACCTCGGTGACTTGGTCGACCAGGTCCTCGGTAGGAGTTCCGCCCGTCACCAAGTACCTGACGATATCAGGCAACAAGCGATGAGCGGGTAGCTTTCCGAGGCGCTGATGACCCATCGCGGGCCTATCCGCCGCTCGCTCGGACCACCCTCCCTGAGGCATTCGGGCAACGATCCCTCGACATCAGACGGAACCTTTCGTTAAGATCGAGACAAAAAAAGGATTTTAAGGTATCCTTTCTTTCTTAGGATGCCAAGGAAAGGATCCTTTCTCAACCATGGCTACGGAACAAGAGCCCTCACGGTTCGGGCGAAAGGTGGCCATCTCAACCGCTGGGGAGAGAGCAGAGGCCTTCGTTCCCCCGGGTTTGCCGCCGATCCCGGCCGTGCGAATGGACGCGCTCTATCGGCGACTCGAGAGCGCGAACCGCGCGCTCGGGCGGCTCGACGGGGTGACGTCGATCCTGCCCGACACCCCGCTGTTCCTCTACATGTACGTGCGGAAAGAGGCGCTGCTCTCGTCGCAAATCGAGGGCACGCAATCGCCGCTCTCCGATCTCCTGCTCTTTGAAAGTGAGGAAGCGCCTGGCGCGCCGCTGGACGACGTGCAGGAGGTGTCGAATTACGTCGCCGCCATGAACCACGGCCTCGCTCGGATTCGAGAGGGCTTCCCGATCTCGCTCCGGCTCATTCGTGAAATCCACGATATCCTGTTGTCGAAGGGCCGAGGCAGCAGCAAGCAGCCCGGCGAATTCCGGCGCTTACAGAACTGGATTGGCGGCACACGTCCCGGAAACGCTCTCTTCGTGCCACCGCCGCCAGAGCGTGTCCTGGACCTGATGTCTGACCTCGAGGCGTTTATCCATGCCGACACCCCTGAGATCCCGTCCCTCATCAAAGCGGGACTGGTTCACGTCCAGTTTGAAACCATTCACCCATTCCTCGATGGCAATGGACGACTCGGACGGCTCCTGATCACCTTCATTCTCTGTACGCAGGACATCCTGAAGGAGCCGACCCTCTATCTCAGTCTTTATTTCAAAACGCATCGTCGAAACTATTACGAACTGCTCCAGCGCGTTCGGGAGCGTGGCGACTGGGAAACCTGGCTCGAGTTCTTTCTGGATGGCATCACCGAAACGTCATTGCAGGCGGCCGAAGACGCGCGCGAGATCCTGAGCCTGTTCGAAGCTGATCGGCAGCGGATTGAGAGTCTTGGTCGCCCCGCCGCCTCAGCGCTGCGTGTCCACCAGCTTCTCCAGCAGAAACCGATAGTCGGGATACCCGACGCGGCACTGAAGCTAGGAATTTCAGCTCCGACGATCGCCAAGTCGATACAGCACTTGGAAAAGCTCGGTATCATCCGCGAGATCACAGGAAAGCAGCGCGGCCGAATGTTCGTCTACAGCGACTACCTAAGCATCCTCAGCCGCGGCACTGAACCACTCGGTTGATCATCATGAAGGCCAAGGTGTGCATACGCCTGACTTCTAATGATTCCGCCGTGGCGCGATAAGCCATTGAATCCTATTGCATATCTTCGTTTTACGCCTACCGTTTCGCCAGCCATCTTCTGTTGCGAACGGTCTCATGCAAGACGCCCGATCCGGTCCGAACCCTCTGTTGCCCGTCCGTCTGTCGGCGGGCGAACGCCTCGATGAACTCGCGCAGATTCTTGCCGCAGGACTGAGGCGTATCCTGCCGGAACAGTCCAGTTCTTTATCTGCACCTGGCCAAGACAGTTCATTCGACATTCTCGCCCTCAAACGCCGTGTTGGTCGTCGCAAACCGAGCAACCGAGTTGGAGGGCAATAATGCCAGGGACAAAGAGAAAGACTGACGCCGCACCATGGCAACCGGGCAACCGCGATGCGGCGGACGCGAGCGTGGTCACGCAGCTTGCAGCGCTGAAGCGAATGACGGTGGTCGAGCTGAAGGCGAAATGGGAAAGCCTCTTCGGTACACCCGCTCCGAACAACAGCCGCAGTTACCTCGAGTTGAGGCTCGGCTACCGGGTCCAGGAACTGACCCTCGGCGGCCTGTCCCGCGAGACCCGGCGGACGCTGGACTTGCTGGCCGACGAAATCGAGGGCCGGGTCGGGCGCAAGACGATCATCGCGGATCCCCGCAACCCGGTGGTCGGCACCCGCCTCGTGCGTGAATGGGACGGGGTGGAGCACACCGTCACGGTGATGAAGGACGGCTTCGACTGGCAGGGGCGCAAGTTCAAGTCGCTGTCGGCGGTGGCGCGGGCGATCACCGGCACGCAGTGGAACGGCTACCGCTTCTTCGGCTTGCGCGAGGCGCGGAGGGACGACCGATGAGTCGTCATCAGGAAGCCGTCGCTATCATGCCGCGCCGCCAGCGCTGCGCCATCTATACCCGCAAGTCGAGCGAGGAAGGGCTCGACATGGAGTTCAACAGCCTCGACGCCCAGCGCGAGGCTTGCGAGGCCTTCGTGACGAGCCAGAAGGCGGAAGGCTGGGCCACCATTCGCGAACGCTACGACGATGGGGGCTTCTCCGGTGGCACGCTGGAGCGCCCCGGCCTGAAGCGCCTCATTCAGGACGTCGAGGCCGGTCTGATCGATGTGATCGTGGTCTACAAGATCGACCGGCTGTCGCGCTCGCTGATGGACTTCGCCAAGCTGGTCGAGATCTTCGACCGCAATCAGGTGACCTTCGTGTCGGTCACGCAGTCGTTCAACACCACAACCTCGATGGGCCGTCTGACCCTGAACATCCTCCTCAGCTTCGCGCAGTTCGAGCGTGAGGTGATCGGCGAGCGCATCCGCGACAAGGTTGCGGCATCCCGCAAGCGCGGCATGTGGATGGGCGGTCACGTCCCGCTGGGCTACGACGTGCGCGACCGCAAGCTGGTGGTCAACGAGGCCGAGGCCGCAACGGTCCGAATGATCTTCGAGCGCTTCGTCGCCATCGGCTCTGCCACGACGCTGGCGAAAGCGCTCGCGGCCGAGGGCGTTCTGAACAAGCGCGGCAAGCCGATCGACAAGGGCTTCCTCTACAAACTGATCAACAACCGGGTCTACCTCGGGGAAGCCGTGCACAAGGGCACGGCCTATCCCGGCGAGCACGAGGCCATCATCGATCAGGCCCTCTGGGACAAGGTTCACAGCATCCTGCAGGAGAGCCCGCGCCTGCGGGCGAAAAACACCCGCCGCCAGACGCCGGCCCTGCTGAAAGGGATCATCTTCACCGAGACGGGCACGGCGATGACGCCGACGGCGACGAAGAAGGGCACGCGCCTCTACCGCTACTACGCGTCGATGGACCTGATCCGAAACCGCCCGATCGGCGACACGTCGGGCCCGCTGCGCTTGCCCGCCGGCATGGTCGAGGACGCCGTCATCGGCGAAATCCGCCGCATGATCCGCGCGCCCGAGATCGCGGCGCGGACGATCAATGCCATTCGGCAGGAGAGCTCGACCGTTGATGAGAAGGCGGTCGTCCAAACGCTCGGCGAGTTCGATCAGCTCTGGGCGGCGCTCTACCCGGCGGAGCAAACCCGCATCGTCCAGCTTCTGGTCGAGCGGGTGACCGTCGGCGAAGACGGCATCGCCGTCGATCTGCGCCACGACGGACTGGGCTCGGTCCTGCGGGACATGATGGCGCCCCGCCAGAGGGAGGCTTGCGCATGACCGGCTCGTCGGACACCATCCGCGTCGTCATCCCCCTGACGATCCGCAAACGCAATGGGCGGCCGAAGATCCTGCCGCCCGACGAGGTGATTTTGCGGGATGGGCGGACGCAAGATCCGCATGTGCTGCGCGCCCTCGCCCGCGCCTGGAGCTGGCGGCGGCAACTGGAATCCGGCGCCGCTTCCACGATCCAGGACATCGCAGCGGCCGAGAAAGTCTCCGACCGGTTCGTGAGCCGAATGATGCGGCTCGCCTATCTGTCGCCGGAGGTGCTCGAGAAACTGCTTATCCACCGCATCCCGCCTGCGTTATCGCTCAACGATCTGATGGCCGTCGCCGAATGGCCGTGGGCAGAGCAGATGGAGACAGTGTTCGGGTTGGCATGAGCCTCTGCGCCGTGAGGCAGCTCCCGACCTTATTGCGGTCGTTCACCGGGCTGGCTCCTTTAGTGATAAGCCGCCGTCCGTTTTCGCGTCAGACAGCGTTGAAGACGAACGGTGCTTGCTGGAGCAGGTTTTGCCCGCGGACGAACACCTTGCAGGTTCTCCGTGCGCGGGTGATGCCGTTATAGAGCAGTCTGGCTTTTAGTTCATCGCTCCCTGGCACGCCGTGCGGCCAAAGAATAACGACGTGATCGAACTGCCGGTTCTTCGCCTGATGGATACCAAGAAGCGGAATGCCGCGCACGCGATCACTCGCGTAAGCGCGGAAACTTGCAGCCTTCCGATCCACGAGGGCGCCAAGTTCTGGCGCTGTCCAAAGCGTTTTGCCCTGCCGGATCATCGATTGAAAAACGGCCGCCGTTACTTGTGACACCCAGGGGGGCGGGTTTTCTAACTGCGCAAATCGCTCGGCAACCTGTGCGGGCGTTAGGACCTCTCCATCTCCTACGACCGCCATCACGGCTGCGATCTCGTCCGAGGCATGCGGCTCCAAAATCAATCGTATCGGTGGTATATTGTAGTTGGCGGAGTGCAATCCTTGACTGAGCCTTCGGGCGATCGCTTCAGCCCAGTCGCGCCCTGCCGGTGGAAAGAGCACGGCACGCGTTCCTTGCGCATAATGTAGCGCAGCGCCAATGCGGAACGGAGCGTTGTTCTTGTAGTAGTATCTGATAGTGAGCCCCGGACCTTCGGCAGGCGCCACGAGCTGACGCAAATTCGCTCCGGCGTTTAGCAAGCCAGCAACCGCTGTTCGATGGATGTGGTTGAGTTGGGTAATATCCCCGCCCTGAAACCACTCCATGAACGGGCCGGTGTCTATTTCTTCGTTGAGACATTGGAATTCGTCCGCAGCGACAAAAACGGACGCATGCGGCGCGAGCGCGCTTAGAATGCGCAATCGGGGTGGTGCGAGTTCCTGCGCCTCATCCACCAGCATGACGGGATAGGAGCGCGCGACCCATCTCGCGACCTGCGTATTCTCCAAAAGCTGTCCGCAGGCATTGCAGTTTGCGTTGAAATCTCCGGCTTGGAGACCCAGCGCCGCCGCAAGCGAACGCCAGCGCGTCAACACCTGCAATGCGAAGCTGTCGATCGTCATGGCGACCGACTTCCCGCGCAACAGCGGATTTAGGCGTAGCTCCTCGTCGAGGCGGCGGCGCGAGCCATGCATGAAAGTGAGCGCGAGCACCTTCTGGTGTGGCAGCAACGCTTCTTGCGCCAGCCGCTCTCCCACGGACTCCATGAGCCTGTAGGTCTTGCCAGAGCCTGCCGGTCCCTCAAATCCCCGGAAAGGCATCGTTGAACGTCCAATGCGTGGTTACGCCGTTCGCGTGGGCTGCGGCTTGGGCCGAGTTCGCAGGGGGTTGTTTGCCCGTCGCTATTGCTGCCAGAACAGAAAGAACGTGCCGCACGCGGCGGCTGCATGCAGGCTTGCCGACTATGACATCGGCCAGTGTGCTGTGGAGAATTTCGTCACGCTTGGCTCCGTCGGCTTTCAGATGGTCTGCAAGGCCGCCGATATTTGCGGGTAAGCCGAAGGTCGCAAGGTCAGCGTGCGAGATAACGGTTGCATCGGCGCTGCACACCCACGCGACAACATCTTCGATCGTCCAGCCGTTCGGCCACTGGATGACGCGGTGACAAGGTGATGCGCCTGCCGACAAAGCGACCTTGTAGTCATTGCCTGCCTCGTCTCCGTCGACAAGGCAGGTGATTGAAGGATGCACGACCGCAAGGTCGCGGTAGGTCTCCGCAATGCGCGCATCTTTGGTTGGAATAACGCCGACTTCGTGCGTGAAAGTGGCCCCCTGTGGGTCCGCGGGAAGCTCCGTCAAATCGGCGATGCGACCGAACAAGCGCAGCCATGACGCGTCAAACTTTCCTTCGGGAACGAGGACGGCGGGATGCATGACCGCGGAAACCGTCGACGCCCGTTCGGTCAGAAAGAGCGAGCGCCGCACCGCCGTCGCGTTCTGCTCAATCGGCGACTTTAGCAAAGGTTTGGCGGATAGAGCGCCCGTACGGTTGACCATCAATACAAGCTGATGGGGATCGGCCACCGATGAGACGGTGGGCGAATGGCTTGTGATGATCGTCTGTGTCGCCATCTTCTTCAGATAGTGGAGAAGCTTTCTCTGCTGCGGCGGCGGTACATGAAGTTCGGGCTCTTCGATCAGCATGATAAAGTTATCGCCCCGCGCTTTGCGCAGACTGCCAAACCGCATGAGCAGCACGAGTGTCTGAAGCGAGATGATGCCGTTGCCATGCCTACGGCCAGGCAACGGAGGGCGTCCCACTTCCTGAAAGTGAGGCATCACGGCATCGAGTACGCCGTCGCTGTCGGTCGTGGTCAATCTAAGACTCAGATCGATCTGGCGGCCGAAGAGTGTTTTGAGATCGTCGTTCACCTCACCAACGAGCGTGGCAAGCTTTTCGTCTTCTTCGAGCGGCTGTTCAGGATCGCGGAGCCGGTCTCGCTCTGCCAGAACCGCCTCCGCTGGGTTACCCCCCACGTAAGAGACCGTCTTCCGGAACAGATCGGAACCAAAGGACATCATTCGGTCCCAAGTCCGGTTCGCGGGCACTAGAAAGAGGCCAAGCTCCTTGATGAGGCTGATAGGGAGCGGCACGACCGGCGAGTCATCCGCGAACGGATCGTCGTCATGCGCATCGTCATAGAAATAGCGCACGGTATCTGTTTCGAGCGTCGTGCGATCGAAGCGCGCACAGAACGCGATCTGGCAAGCAAGCTCGGTCGCCTGCTCTGTAGCCACCGGATGTAGGTCGCCGCTTGCGGGATCAAACCATTTCTCGACGCCACGTCCCTGCCGGAACCAGTCATGGTGGTGGTCGGGGTCGTTGTGAGCGAAACCCGAAATTGTGGCGACGATTTTTATTCTTGTTGCCGCCACGGGATTTGAGCCAAAGAAATCATGCTCCGTGAGATGACGTACCAGACGGTCGCGGCCTAACAGCAGCGCGAGTGCTTCGACTACGGTTGTCTTGCCCGAGTTGTTTGCGCCAATGAGAATAGTGAAATCGCCGAACAGAACCGTTCCGTTCTGGATGCCGCGAAATCCGTCTATATCCAGTCGAACTATCTTCATTGTTCCTCTCCCCCCACGAGAACAATAGCATTTGAGGAAGCGCCGGCTAAAGCGCGAAGATTGAAGTGCGCTCGCTCCCATCGCCAAGCGCGCTTGTTCGCCACCGGTCACGTAGCAACGATCAACCGTAAGGCCGTGAGGTGTCGCGGCTGCAGTGTCAGTATTTCGATAAGCAGCTATGCTCGCGTGGCCGCCCAAAACCCGCCATTCCGCCTCCCACCCAATTTCCGACGTTATTCTGCAGTGATAGTTGCACTGCGTTGTATTCCGCCCGGAAACGCCCATCTCGGGTGTCTCTGCTCAGGCTGTTTGGCGACAGAACCCGTTACAATTTGGGCGCAGGTCGAAACCCGCAATGCATTGAAATCATGATGAATTGTTATGCCGAACCAAATTGGCAGAGGTTCGCACGGTTTGAGACGAAAGCCATTCAGAGACTGAAAATCGGGTTTGAGGCAGTCTCTGGGGTTCGGTCGAAACCGCTAACTCCCTTTGAAATCAAAAGGAATTTCGGCGCTCAAATTGGGCTGTTGGGAGTTTGCAATCGGAAAATGGCGGAGGGAGTGGGATTCGAACCCACGTTACGGTCTCCCGTAAACACGCTTTCCAAGCGTGCGCCTTCAGCCACTCGGCCATCCCTCCGGAAGCGCCGGCCGGAGGGCCGGGCGCGGCGCACTATACAAGAGGCTGGCCCTTAATCAACCGGCCGAAACGGCCGAATTGCGCCGCCAGTGTCACATGAGTGTGCTTGTTTGGGACAGTCGTTGCGGCTAGGCTTTCGCCGGTTCGTCCATCAATCGCTGGGGCTGGGGGGTCCTTGTCATGGTTTTGTTTCGGCTGATTGGATTGCTGCTCATCACGGTCGCCCTGATGGCGCTGGGCTCGGATGCCTTGCGCTCGCTCGAGGCCGGAAAGGTGCAGGTCCGCTCGCTCAGCGAGCTCTGGGGACTGCTCAACCAGTCCTCCTTCGATACCGTGACCGGCTGGGTCACGGCGAATGTTCCGGTGGCTTCAGGCCCGCTCACCACGGGCCTTGCCTATCCGTCCTGGGCCGTGCTCGGCGTCATCGGTATCGTGATCGCGGGCCTCGTCCGGCTGAGCCGGGGCTGAGGCGCCCGAGCGCCTGAAGGCTTGAGGCCGCCCCGCCCGCCGGGCAGGGCGGCCTTCCCGTTTTCGGGCTCAGTTCTCGTCCATCTTGAGCGCCGCGATGAAGGCATCCTGAGGGATGTCGACGCGGCCGAACTGCCGCATCTTCTTCTTGCCCTCTTTCTGCTTGTCGAGGAGCTTGCGCTTGCGCGAGATGTCGCCGCCATAGCATTTGGCGGTCACGTCCTTGCGCATGGCGGCGATCGTTTCGCGCGCGACGATGCGCCCGCCGATGGCGGCCTGAATCGGAATCTTGAAGAGGTGCTTCGGGATCAGCTCCTTGAGCTTCTCGCACATGGCGCGGCCGCGCTGCTCGGCGCGCGAGCGATGCACGATGGTCGAGAGCGCATCGACCGGCTCGTCATTGACGAGGATCGACATCTTCACGAGATCGCCGGGCTCGTAGCCTTCGATGTGATAGTCGAAGCTCGCATAGCCGCGGCTCACCGATTTGAGGCGGTCGTAGAAGTCGAGCACCACCTCGTTGAGCGGCAGGCGATAGACGAGCATGGCGCGGCTGCCCGCATAGGTAAGGTCGATCTGCGTGCCACGCCGGTCCTCGCAAAGCTTGAGCACGGCGCCGAGATACTCGTCGGGAACGAGGATCGTCGCGCGAATCCACGGCTCCTCGATGTGGTCGATCTTCATCACGTCCGGCATGTCGGCCGGATTGTGCATGTCCTGCACCGTCCCGTCGGTCATGTGCAGGTGATAGACAACCGAGGGCGCCGTGGTGATGAGTTCGATATTGAACTCGCGCTCGATCCGTTCACGGATGATTTCGAGATGCAGAAGCCCGAGGAAGCCGCAACGGAAGCCGAAGCCGAGCGCGGCCGAGGTTTCCATCTCGAACTCGAAGCTCGCATCGTTGAGGCGCAGCTTGCCCATCGCCTCGCGCAGATCCTCGAATTCCGAGGCATCGACCGGGAAGAGGCCGCAGAAGACAACCGGCTGCGCCGGCTTGAAGCCCGGCAGCGGCGCGGCACAGGGGCGGCGCTCCTCGGTGATGGTGTCACCGACGCGCGTGTCCGCCACTTCCTTGATCGAGGCGGTGAAGAAGCCGATCTCGCCTGGCCCGAGCGACGCCACCGTCTCGCGCTTGGGGCGGAAGATGCCCACCTGATCGATCGTGTAGGAGCCGCCCGTGCCCATCATCAGCACGCGCTGGCCTTTCTTCATCTCGCCATCGATGATGCGCGCCAGCACGACGACGCCGAGATAGCTGTCATACCAGCTATCGACCAGCATGGCCTTGAGCGGCGCCTTGATGTCGCCCTTGGGCGCGGGCAGGCGCGTCACGATCGCCTCCAGCACGTCGGGAATGCCGATGCCGCTCTTCGCCGAAATCTCCACGGCGTCCGACGCATCGAGGCCGATCACGTCCTCGATCTGCTGGCGGGTGCGCATGGGGTCCGCCGCGGGCAGGTCGATCTTGTTCAGGACCGGTACGATCTCGTGATTGACCTCGAGCGCCTGATAGACGTTCGCGAGCGTCTGGGCCTCGACGCCCTGGCTCGCATCGACGACGAGGAGCGAGCCCTCGCAGGCGGCAAGCGAGCGGTTCACCTCATAGGCGAAGTCCACGTGCCCCGGCGTGTCGATGAGGTTCAGTTCGTAAAGCTCGCCATCCTTCGCCCGGTATTCGAGGCGGACGGTCTGGGCCTTGATGGTGATGCCGCGCTCGCGCTCGATCTCCATCGAGTCGAGCACCTGCGCCTTCATCTCGCGGGCATCGAGGCCGCCGCAAAGCTGGATCAGCCGGTCGGCCAGGGTCGATTTGCCATGGTCGATATGGGCGATGATGGAAAAATTGCGGATATGGGCGTGATCTGTCATTTGGCTTTCTGGGTTCAGGCGCGCCCATATAGCACCGGCGGGGCCTTGAAGCCAATGCGGCCCGCCGATTTCGCGAGGGCCGGGGCCTCGAATCCGGCCTCGGCCTCGGCTTTGCGCCCTCAGCCCTGCCGCTTCAGCCCTGCCATTGGGCCTTGCGCTTTTCCATCCAGGCCTTGACCCCCTCCTTGTAGTCGGGATGGGTCGCCATTTCGGACAGGAGCCGCTCGGCCTCGTTGACGGCGCTCGCCGCGTCCCGGTGGAGATCCCTGTAAATCTGGTTCTTGGTCACCCGGAGCGAACCCGGCGAGACGCCCTCGGCCATGCGCCCGGCGTAATCGAGCACATGGGGCATCAGTTCGGCGGGCGGCAGGAGCCTGTTCAGGAAGCCCATGGCGAGCGCCTCCTCCGAGGTGAACACCCGGCTCGACAGCAGGATGTCGTTCGCATGGGTGAGGCCGACGATGCGCGGCAGCAGCCAGGAGAGCCCGTATTCCGCCGGAAAATTGAAGCGCCCATGGGCGGCGGTGAATTTCGCCCCCGGCACGGCGAAGCGCAGGTCCGCATAGGCCGCGAGCACGAGGCCGACGCCCGCCGCCGGGCCATTGATCGCCGCGATGACGGGCTTCGTCAGCCCGAAATGATAGGCGAAGGTCGCATCGAACTCCGGGGCCACGCCAAAGCCCGGCCGGGCGATATCCTCGCTGATGCCGGGATCGTAGCGCCCCTTCTCCGAATGGCCCTCCAGCGCGCCGAGATCGGCGCCGGCGCAGAAGGCCCCGCCCTCCGGGTCGCCCGTCACCACGATCACGCGCACGGCCGGGTCCTTGTCCGCCTGCTCGAGCACCCAGCGATATTCCGTGTGCATGCGCCCGGTCCAGGCGTTGCGGCGCTTCGGCCTCGAAAGCGTGATTGTCGCGATGAAATCGGCGACCTTGTAGATGATGGTCTTGAGTTCCATGGCCCTTCCTCCTGCCACCAATATAGGGCCGCCGGGCCCGACGATAATTGGGGATATTTTTTATTCGCAGCCGAGATAGGCCGTCATCGCCTCGATGATGCGGGCTGGCTGCTCGGGCAGCATGGCATGGCCCGCGTCGGGAAGCTCGACCAGCGTCACACGCTCGCCGAGCCGCGCCTTGAGATCGCGGGCGTTGGCGGCAAGGGCGATCGCGTCCTCCGTCGCCTGCACGACGAGAAGCGGCTGGCCGCCCGCCTCCCACCAGTCCTCGACCGGCGTGCGGCGCACGGCCGAGGACTGCATCAGCATCACCGGCTTCGACCAGCCGTCGCGCCACACCGCGGGATCGTTGCCCTCGGCGAAGAAGCCCCGCCTGACACAGTCGAGATGGGCTTCGGGCGAGAGCGTTTCGTCGAAACAGCCGATGAGCGCCTGGCGCGCCTCCTCCGGCATTTCGATGAGGCCGCCACAGGCGAGCAGCACGAGCCGCGAGACGAGGGCGCGATGATCGGCGGCGGTCGTGCGGGCGAGGCGATTGCCGAAGGCATGGCCGACCAGCACCACGGGCGGTCGCGCCACGGCCTCGATCACGCAGGCGACATCGGCCGCGAGATCGTGGAGTGTGAGCCCCTCCATCGGCCCCGAACTGCCGGCGAGCCCGCGCGGCTCGGGCAGGATCACCCGGAAGCCCTTATCGGCGAGCGGCCGCGCGATGATGTCGAAATCGCCGCCCGGCCGCCCGAGCGAGGCGAGCATGACGAGGGCGGGACCGTTCTGCGGGCCTATGCTCCGCCCACGGAGCACGATCTCGCGCCCCTCGCCGTCCCGGCGCCGCGTCTCATAGACCTCGAAGTCCATTTCATCCCCTCCCCCGTCCTCCGAGGGACAGGTCCGATTGGTCATCCCCTCAGCACGCCGCCCGTCGCCTTCTCGACAGCGGCGATGATCCGCTTCGATACGGCCTCGATTTCCTCGTCGGTCAGCGTCTTTTCCACCGGCTGCAAGGTCACTTCGATCGCCAGCGACTTCCTGCCCTCGCCGAGCGAGCCGCCCTCGAAGACGTCGAAGAGCGAGACGTCCGTAACGAGCTTCTTGTCGGCATTGCGCGCGGCACGGATGAGATCGGCCGCGGCGACGCCTGCCTCGACGGTGAAGGCGAAATCGCGCCTCACCGGCTGGAAGGCCGAGAGATCGAGCGGCGGCTTCGCCCGGGTCGCCTTGCGCTTGGGTTCGGGGATCGCATCGGGGAAGACTTCAAACCCGACCAGCGGCCCGGCGACATCGAGCGCGGCGAGCACGCGCGGATGGATTTCGCCGAAATAGCCGATCACCGTTTTCGGCCCGAGCCGGATGACGCCGGAGCGTCCGGGGTGGTACCAGCCGGGCGCGTCCGTGTTCACCTGAAGGCTTGCGACCGGCGCGCCGAGAACGGCCGCGAGCGCCAGCGCGTCGGCCTTCGCGTCCATCGCCTCGACCGGGCCTGCCTTGCCCTGCCAGTGCCGGCCCGCGCCATGAGGCCGCGCCGTGCCGCGGCGGATGCCCGTCGCCGCCAGCGTCTGGCCTTCCGGCGTGTCGTCGGCGAATTGCTGGCCAACCTCGAAGAGCGCGAGATCGGCAAAGCCCCGGTCGGCATTGCGCCCGGCCGCCGCGATAAGTCCCGCAAGCAGGCTCGGCCGCATATGGCTCATATCGGAGGAAATGGGGTTTGCGAGTTTCAGCCCCGGCGTCGCATTGCCGCCGCCAAAGAGGGTCGCCTGCGCTTCCGAGATGAAGGACCAGTTGACCGTCTCGACGAGGCCGCGCGCGGCCAGTGCCCGACGGGCGAGCCGCTCGCGGCGCTGCCGCATGGAGATCACGGGCACCGCCACCGCATGGGCGCGCGGCAGCGCCACGGATTTCACCTCCGACAATCCGTGTACGCGCACGACCTCCTCGACGAGATCGGCCTGCCCGTCGACATCCGGCCGCCAGCTCGGCACTGTCACGTCGAGATGGCCGCCCTGCGCCTCCGAGACGCCGAAGCCGAGCTTCGTCAGGATCGACGCCGCTTCGGCCCGCGCGAGCGAAAGGCCGGTGAGCCTCTCGATGCGCGCCGGATCGAAGGCGATCGTCCTGTTCGTCACCGGCGGCCTGCCCGCGACGACGACGTTCGACGGAGTGCCGCCGCAAAGCTCCATGACCATGCGCGTCGCAAGCTCGAGCCCCGGCAGCACGAAGGCCGGATCGACGCCGCGCTCGAAGCGATAGCGCGCGTCCGAAACGATGCCGGTCGCGCGGCCGGTCTTGGCCGTGCGGTAGGGATCGAACCAGGCGCTTTCGATGAAGACGTCGGTCGTCGCCTCGGTCGAGCCCGATTCCTCGCCGCCCATCACGCCGCCAAGGCCGAGCACCCGCGCATCATCGGCGATGACGCAATAGTCCGGCGAGATATCGTAGGTCTTGCCGTCGAGCGCCTTGAGCTTCTCGCCCGCGCGTCCGAGGCGCACATGGATGCCGCCCTGGAGCTTCGCCGCGTCATAGACATGCAGCGGCCGCGCGCGATCGAGCGACAGGAAATTGGTGATGTCGACAAGCGCGTTGATCGGGCGCAGGCCCACCGCCTTCAGATAATTCTGGAGCCATGCGGGGCTCGGTCCGTTTCGCACGCCGCGGATCAGCCGCCCGGCGAAGACGGGACACGCATTCTCCGTACCGGGAGCGAATTCGAGACGCACGCCGACCGGGCAATCGAAGGCGCCCGGCACCGGGTCGAGCGTGCCTTCGCGCAGCCGGCCGACGCCGGCGGCGGCGAGATCGCGCGCGACGCCATAGACGCCGAGGCAGTCCGGCCGGTTGGGCGTGATGGCGATCTCGATCACGGGATCGTTCTGGCCGAGCGCCTCGGCGGCGGGCGTCCCCACCTCCCAGCTATCGGCAAGCTCGATGATGCCTTCATGCTCGTTCGAGAGTTCAAGCTCGCGCTCCGAGCACATCATGCCGTTCGACTCGACACCGCGAATCTTCGTCGGCTTCAGCACCATGCCGTTGACCGGAATGGTCGCGCCCGAAGGCGCAAAGATGCCGGTCAGGCCCGCGCGCGCATTGGGCGCGCCGCAGACGACCTGGAGCACCTGCCGCCTGCCCTCGACCACGGCGTCAACCTTGCAGACCCTGAGCTTGTCGGCATCGGGGTGCTGCACGGCTTCGAGGATTTTCGCGACGGAGAAGTCGGCGAGCTTGCGCGCCGGATCGGCGATGCCCTCGACCTCGAGGCCGAGCATGGTCAGGCGATCCGCGATCTCGTCGAGCGTCGCTTGCGTTTCGAGCGGCTGCTTCAGCCAGGACAGTGTGAACTTCACGACGAGAGCCCTCCCGCGAGCGTCGGCACGTCGAGCGCCGAGAAACCGTAGTGACGCAGCCATCTGAGGTCGCTCTCGAAGAAGGCGCGCAGATCGGGAATCCCGTATTTCAGCATGGCGAGGCGATCGAGGCCCATGCCGAAGGCGAAGCCCTGATAGCGCTCGGGGTCGACGCCGGCGGCCTTCAGCACATTCGGATGCACCATGCCGCAGCCCAGAATCTCGAGCCAGTCATTGCCCTCGCCGATGCGGATCTCGTTGCCGAGGCGGGCGCAGCGCACATCGACTTCCATCGAAGGTTCCGTGAAGGGGAAGAAGGACGGGCGCATGCGAAGCTCGACACCCTCCACCTCGAAGAAGGTGCGCAGGAATTCTTCCAGCGTCCATTTCAGATGGCCGAGATGCGTCGTCTCGTCGACGACGACGCCCTCGATCTGGTGGAATTGCGGCGTGTGCGTCTGATCGCTGTCGCAACGATAGGTGCGGCCCGGGCAGACGAAGCGGAAGGGCGGCTTGCCCCGCTCCATGGTGCGGACCTGCACGGGGCTCGTATGTGTACGGAGCAAGGGGCGCGAGCCGTCGGCCCGCGCCTCGAAATAGAAGGTGTCGTGCATCTCCCGCGCAGGATGGCCTTCGGGGAAGTTCAGCGCGGTGAAGTTGTAGTGATCGCTCTCGATGTCGGGGCCCTGCTCGACGGCGAAACCCATGTCGGCGAAGATCGCAACGACCTCGTCCCAGACCTGCGTCAGCGGGTGGATGCGGCCGGCCTCCAGCGCGCTTTCACGCAAGGGCAGCGTGACGTCGATCTTCTCCTCTGCGAGCCGCACCTCGAGCTTCGCCTCGCCCAGCGCGGATTTTCGCGCCGAGATCGCATCGGTCAGCCGGTCCTTGAGGCCGTTGAGCAGCGGCCCCATCGTCTTGCGCTCCTCGGGGCTCATGCCGCCGAGGCTCTTCATGAGCTCTGAGACGCGGCCCTTCTTGCCGAGGGCGGCGACGCGCACATCCTCGAGCACGCGCTCCTCGATCGCATCCGCGATGGCGGCGAGGAAATCCGCCTCGAGCTTTTCGACTTCCGATTGAATGTCCGTCATGACCTTCTCAAGCCTCAATGTTCCGCCATGCGCCGGGCAAATCGGGGAGCGGGGGAACAGAAGTGAGTGATCGACGGTCCGCCCTCACCCCGGGAGGGCCCGCGCGGCGCGCGGGGTCCCGACGGGTGTACCGGCCCTGAACGGCCAGGTCAAAGCGGTTGCTGTTAAGCGAGCGCCGCCTTGGCCTTCTCAACCAGGGCCTTGAAGGCCTCGGGCTGATGGATGGCGAGGTCGGAGAGAACCTTGCGGTCGATCTCGACGCCAGCCTTGCCGAGGCCGTCGATAAATCGGCCATAGGTCAGGCCCAGCTCGCGGGCGCCGGCGTTGATGCGCTGGATCCAGAGCGCGCGGAAATTGCGCTTCTTGGTGCGCCGGTCGCGATAGGCGTATTGGGCGGCTTTCTCCACCGCCTGATTCGCCGTGCGGAAAGTATTCTTGCGACGGCCGTAATAGCCCTTCGCCTTCTTGATGATCTTGCGGTGGCGGGCGTGCGCTGCAACACCCCTTTTGACGCGCGACATGTGCTTAGCTCCTTGTCAGGTACGGTTCCGGTTCACGCGTAAGGCATGAAGTTTTTCAGCACGCGCGCCGCATCGACATCCGCCATGACGGTGGTGCCGCGCTTGTTCCGGATCTGCTTGTTGGTCCGCTTGATCATGCCGTGCCGCTTGGCGGTCTGGCCGCGCTTGATCTTGCCGGACGCGGTGAGCTTGAAGCGCTTCTTCGTCCCGCTCTTGGTCTTCAACTTGGGCATTTTGCACTCCTGCATTATGGGGCTCCGTTCGCTGAAGACCTTGAAATATCAAGGAAAACGGAGCCGACTTTGGCATTTCGGACGCGCCACGGCATGCCCTTCATGGCCGGGCCGTCCCGAAGGTGCGGACTTATAAGCCAAAAGGCAGGAAGGTCAAGGGTAGCCGCCCTCCGGGAGCGCGGCGGGCACGGCCGATTTCCTCGTGACCCGCACCGGCGCCTCGCCTAGCCTTGAGCCCATGAACGCGACACCTTTCCACCCCGCCTCGGACCTCACCTCGTTCAGCGATGCGGATGCGGCGCTCGCCCGCATCGGCGAGATTTACGTCCGCTCGGCGGGTGCGTTGCGGGAGCGCTTTACCGCCTTCGCGGCAGGCGAGCGCTTGGGCCGCGCCGTCGCCCCCTGCTATCCCTATCTCGGCCTTACCGTCGGCCCCGAGCACCTCGTCTATGACAGCCGCCCCTCCTGGGGCACGCTTGCCTATTCCGGCACCTATGGCACGACGCTGACCCGACCCGATCTCTTCGGTGAGTATTACCGGGCCCAGATCGCCCGGCTCGTGGCCTTTCACCGCGTGCCGGTCGAGGTCGGCGTGAGCCAGAGGCCCATGCCGCTCCCCTTCGTCGTTGAGGAGGCGACCACCGATATCGGCCCGGAAGACGTGCGCGCCCTCGGGGCCGTCTTCACGCTTCCCGACCTTTCGGCGATGGATGACGCCGTCGCCAACGGCACATGGCGGCCGGCGCCCGGCGCGGTCCAGCCGCTCGCGCTCTTTTCGGCCGAGCGGGTCGATCTCGCGCTTCAGAGGATCCACCACTATACCGGGACGAGGCCGGAGCATTTCCAGCGCTTCGTGCTCTTCACCAATTATCAGCGCTATGTCGACGAGTTCATCTCGCTCGGCCGTAGCCTCGTCGCGGAGGGCGGCGGTCCGGAGGGCTATCTGCGCTTCGTCGAGCCCGGCGATCTCGTGCAGGAACGCGGCGAGGCGCATGGCGGCGAGAACCTCTCCGAGCGCTCGCTGCCACAGATGCCGGCCTATCATCTCGTACGCGGCGACCGGCTTGGCGTCACCCTCGTCAATATTGGCGTTGGTCCCTCGAACGCGAAGACGATCACGGATCATCTGGCCGTGCTCCGGCCGCATTGCTGGCTGATGATCGGCCATTGCGGCGGGCTGCGCCGCTCGCAGCAGCTCGGCGACTATGTGCTCGCGCATGCCTATGTGCGCGACGACAAGGTGCTCGATCAGGATCTCCCGCCCTTCGTGCCGGTGCCGCCCATCGCGGAGGTGCAGGTCGCGCTTCAGGAGGCGGTCGCCCGCATTACCGGCCTCACGCGCGGCGATCTCAAGACGCGGATGCGCACCGGCACCGTCGTCTCGACCGACGATCGCAACTGGGAGCTTCGCTACGACGATCTCTACACGCGCTTCAACCAGTCGCGCGCCATTGCCATCGACATGGAGAGTGCAACCATCGCCGCCAATGGTTTCCGCTTTCGTGTGCCCTACGGAACGCTGCTCTGCGTCTCCGACAAGCCGATGCATGGCGAGATCAAGCTCAGAGGCATGGCCAACGCCTTTTACCGCCAGCGTGTGAGCCAGCATCTCTCGATCGGGCTCGAGGCGCTGCGCCTCATCCGCGAGCGCGGCGTCGAGGAGCTTCATTCGCGCAAGCTCAGAAGCTTCGACGAACCCGCCTTCAGATGACCTCGCCCAGCGCTAGCGGTGGCGCCCGCTCCAGTTTTTCCCGCTCCAGTTATGGCCACGCCAGTGATCGCCATGCGGGCGAGCGTGATAGCGCGGCGAGCGATACCAGCGTGGCCCGTCATAATAGAAGAACGATCCGGTAACGTAGGCGGGCGGGCCGTAATAGTAATAGGGCCCGTCGTAATAGCCGTAGGCCGGTCCATAGGCATAAGTATCGGGCCCGACCGGATAGGCGACGCAGCCGGCAAGGCCGGCGGCGATGACCGCAGCGCCTGCGAGCTTCACATATCCACGCATGATCCGAACCTCTCTCATCAACGCCAGTCGCCATAGTCGCGGCCACGGTCGCCGTCGCGATCCCGGTAGTGATGGTAGCGGCCGCCATAGTCGTCGTGGCGAGGCACTATGATACAGCCGCCAAGCACGGAGAGGCCGAAGATCGAGAGAAGTACCGCGGCAGCAATTTTTCGCTTGCGACGCATGGTCTGAACTCCGCTGTCGGCAGGCGGCCGGCTCAGGCCGGCACCTGCACAGATCGTTCATCCCGGATGCGCTTCGCCCGTACCCTTCATCGAGCGATGCCGGAATCCGCCACGAATGCGGCGATACTCAAGGATGAGCGCGCGTTATGGCGAAAACTTTGCAGCCCGATGGCGGAAACAAGGCGGGCGCAAGGAGAGCGGGCGGAGCGGCTCGCGGTCGGCTCCGCCCGCATCCGCATTAGTCGGCCGCGCTCGTCTGATTGACCTGGGCCCTTGCAACGGACGCCTTCACGACCGGAATTTCGTGGTCGGCGAGCGGCTTCATCCAGTTCTTGCGGGCGAGCGCCGCTTCGATGAAGGGCTGAAGCTCGCGCGCCTTCCTTTCTTCCCGCGCCGCCGCGTCGGCCTTGAATTCAGGCATCACCTCGGCGGCGAAGAGTTCGAGCGACTCGCAGATGTGATCATGCCTGTTGCGGCCCGCCTGCTGCATGAAAATCACCTGATCGACGCCCGCGGACTGGAAAGCCTTGAGATGAGCGCGCATGTCGTCCGGCGTGCCGATGCCGGTCGCGATCTGATCGGCGCGCGCGGCGGCCTCGATCACCTCTTCCGTGCGGTTGCCACGCGCCCTGATGTAGTCACCCCACATGTCGGTGCGGCCCGGCACCGTGTCGTGAGCCACCAGCGCGTTGAGCGCATAGCCGAAGAACTCGAAGCCCTCATGGCCGCGCCGGATCGCCTCGGCGCGATCCTTGTGCACGGAGAAGTTCGAGACCATCGCGATATTGGCGTTGACCGAGTGGCCGATAGGCACGCATTGCTCGGACTTGATGATGCCGTAATAGATGTCCGACCAGACCTGCGCCTCTTTCGGATCGACGAAGGAGAAGGCGAGCGCGCCGAGCCCGAGCGAGGCCGCAACCTTGATCGTGTCGCGATTGGTGCATGCCATCCACATGGGCGGGTGCGGCTCCTGCACCGGCTTCGGCAGCACGTTGCGGCAGGGCATGGAAAAATACTTGCCCTCGAAGCCCGGATAGGGATCGAGCACCATCATGTTGGCGATCTGCTCGGCCGCCTCCAGCGCCATGGCGCGCTTCTCGCGGGCGGGAATGTCGAAGCCGCCAAGCTCGAGCCGCGTCGCGCCTTCGCCGATGCCGAATTCGACGCGGCCGTTGGAGATGATGTCGAGCGTGGCGAGCCCTTCGGCGGTGCGGGCCGGATGATTGTAGTTCGGGATCACCTGACGGATGCCGTGGCCGATCCTGATGCGCGATGTGCGCGCGGCAGCGGCGGACAGGAATACTTCGGGTGCGGATGAATGGGAGTATTCATCGAGGAAGTGATGCTCGACCTCCCAAGCGTAGTCGTAGCCCAGCCGGTCGGCGAGCACCACCTGATCGAGCGCTTCATGGAAGAGCCGCGCCTCGTCGCCCTTCTTCCAGGGTTTCGGCAGTTGCAGCTCGTAGAACACTCCGAATTTCATCGAATCCTCCTACCATGCGAAATTGGTTTTGGAGGAGTATAGGCATTCGGCGCAGCGCTTCGAGCGCTTCATTACCCGCGAACAATCGGAATGCATCTCCGCGCGGAAGCAACTCCGTCAGAACACGGCCTGAGCGCCGACTTATCGCGCCAGTCCGGCGCTGTGACGCCACTCGAGCTGGTGGCGGGCGGCAAGGGCGCGGGCGGTGTTCGATTCCTCCATGACGAGGCGCCTCAGCTCATCGTCGCTCAGGCTCGTCAGATCGATGGGGCCCTTCTCCTCGACAGCGCGGCGCATCACATGCTGGGAGTCGTAGAAGGAGACGCGGCGGCGGCCCGTCCACGATCTCCACAAATCGGCAAGCGACATCTGTCCATACCCTCTTCCTGCCCGGCTGCGTTCCGCTCCTCACGCTGCCCAGGCCGCTCAAGGCTGACTCACACATAAAGTCCTAGTCCATAAGTTCTGTCATTTGTCGATAAAAGTAAATAGCGCGGTACCTCCATCGGGGGCGGACAGGCTCAGAAAGCCTCCATTCCGGCCATTTTTCGAGGGAACCGGCGTGACCGCAGAGCGCGGGACGGGCTAGCTTGTCGATCGTCAGCGACAGGGGGAACCACCGGACAATGACCAAGACATGCGAGATCGCCCATCGCGGGGGCGCGGGGCTCTGGCCGGAAAACACGCTCGAGGCCTTCGAGCGGGCCATCGAGGGGGGCGCGGACGGCATCGAACTCGACGTCCATCTGAGCCGGGACGGCGTTCTCGTTGTCCATCACGACGAGAGCCTGAAGCCCTCCATCGCGCGGGGGCCGGGCGGCAAATGGGTCGAGCGGCCGACGCCCCTCATCAAGGAACTGAGCTTCGCCGAACTTCAGGCCTATGACGTCGGAAGGCTGCGGCCGGGGTCCGGCTATGGGGCGCGCTATCCGGAACAGACCCCCATCGACGGCGCGCGCATCCCGCGGCTCGAAGATGTCTACGCGCTTGCGAAACGCAGCGCGAAGCCCGGCTTCATCCTCTATGTCGAACTCAAGACGGCGCTTCTCGACCTCTCCCGCTCGGCCGCGCCCGAGGCGCTCGCCGAGGCGGCAGTGGCGCTCGCAAGGCGCATGGGGATGACGGAGCAGACCGTCTTCGTCTCCTTCGACTGGCGGGCGCTTGCGCATGCGAAAATGATCGCGCCCGAGATCCGCAACGCTTTCACGACGCTCCCCTTCTTCCAGATCGACCCCGCCGACCCTTCCGCGACGCGCGACGCGCCGGGCTCGGAAGATTTCGAGCTGCGCGCGGCATCGGCGTCCGGCGCGCCATGGGCGGCGGGCTTCGACTGGCGCGATCAGGCGGGAACGGATTTCGCCGAGCGCATGCTCAGGGCCATTGCCGCCGGCCCTGCCGATGGCTGGTTCTCCTGGTTCGGCGACGTGACCGCGAAGACCGCGCCGCTCGCCAGATCGCTCGGCCTCACGGTTTCCTGCTGGACGGTCGACGAGCCCACCGAGATGCGCCGCCTTGCCGCGCTCGGCGTCGATGCGATTCTGACCGACCGCCCGGACCGTCTCAGGGCCGCGCTCGCCGCATGAGCGCCCCGGAACGGCAAAAGGCCCGGCTCATCGCCGGGCCTTTTCCGTCTTGATCCTTGCGCGGCTGCCTTACCTCGGCGCCAGCACCATGACCATCTGCCGCCCTTCGAGGCGCGGATAGGATTCGACCTTGGCGACCGCGTCCACCTGATCCTTGACGCGGTTGAGAAGCTGCATCCCGAGTTCCTGATGCGCCATCTCGCGGCCGCGGAAGCGCAGGGTCACCTTCACCTTGTCGCCTTCCTCGAAGAAGCGAAGCATGCTCTTCATCTTCACGTCATAGTCATGCGTGTCGATGTTCGGGCGCATCTTGATTTCCTTGACCTCGACGGTCTTCTGCTTCTTGCGCGCCTCGTTGGCCTTTTTCTGGGCCTGATACTTGAATTTGCCGAAGTCCAGCAGCTTGCAGACAGGCGGCTTCGCGTTGGGCGAGACTTCGACGAGATCGAGCCCCGCTTCCTCGGCCATGCGCATCGCTTCTGCTGTGGGAATGACACCCCGCTTTTCGCCGTCGGCGTCGATGAACAGAACCGTCGGCTCATCGATCATTTCGTTGATGCGCGGGCCCTCGCGGGTGGGCGGCGCCTGAATCGGTCTGCGAGCTATGTAACCTTCTCCTTTAGCTGGTCCGCAGTCGCGCTCCGGCCTCACCGGGCCGACCCCGCGCCAGAAAGCGCGGACGAAAGAGCTGCACGGTCTCGATCAGACCCACCTGCGGACATTCGTTGGTGCAATGCTATAGATTTGAAGCGCGCGCCCCGCAAGTCAAGAAAGGCCTTTGCCAGGGCCCGCCCCCACTCCCAGAGCATCGCGATCGTGCCATTGTGGCTTCGGCCACACACAAAGGCGCATGAAGCGCGTCGGTGCGCGGCCGTCCAGGTCATAGATATGCACGATACGCGCCCATGCAATACGCCGCATGAGCGCAAGGAAGCGGGCGAACCCTCGCGGCAGGCCTTCCGGCCAAACTTCATCGGCCAAAGACGAGAGGCGCGGCGCGGCCTGTGCCGTCGTGAGCAGCACGAGATGCGCGCCCGGATGACGCGCCCGCAAGGCGCGAAGCGCCGTTTCACCATCGGCGGCATCGAAGAGAAGCGCGAGGACCGGCCCCTCAGCCACGCTTCTTCCTCGGGCGCCTTCCGGCGCGGGGATGGCTGCGCGCATCGGCGATGAGCTGGGCATAGACGGCAAGCGTCGCGCGGGACATCGTCTCGAGCGAATAATGCGCCCGCGCATGGGCACGGCCTCGCGCGCCCATGGCGCGGCGCCCCTCCGCGCCGAGATCGATCAGGCGGCGCATGGCGGCGGCAAGCGCATCCGCATCGCCCGGCGGCACGGCAAGGCCCGTTTCCGCGTTGATGGTTTCGCGCTGCCCGCCCGCGTCGGACACGATGACGGGGCGCCCCATGGCCTGCGCCTCGACGCTCGCGCGGCCAAAAGGCTCGGCCTCGATCGAAGGCGCGAGCACCACATCGCTCAGCGCATAGGCCGCCGGCATGTCCTCGCAATGACCGACGATGCGGACGATCTCTTCGAGCCCGTCGGCCGCGATCCTCGCTTCAAGTTCGCTCACATAGGCATCGCGCCCTTGCGCGTCGCCCGCCAGCAGCAATTCGAAATTCGCGACGCCCGCAGCCTTGAGCTTCGCCGCCGCCTCGACTGCGACCGCCTGCCCCTTCCAGCGGGTAAGGCGCGCAGCCAGCAGAAAGACGGTGCGCCCGCTCCCGCCCGCTTTCCAGCGCCGGTGCAGGCCTGCGATGCGCTCGGGCGGAACGGCGGCCTCGTCGAAGGTGGCGGTGTCGATGCCGCGCGGCACGGTGAAGATGCGGGCGGGGTCCGGCGCGTGAATGCGCGCGATGCGCGTGGCCGTGTAGGCGGAGTTCGCGATCACCGCGTCGCCGCGCGCCATGACCGAATTGTAGAAGACCTTGATGCGCGGCGCCTCATGTACCTTGGAGTGATAGGTGGTGACGAAGGGAACATGGAGCCTGCGCGCGGCGGCCAGCGCGCTCCAGCCGGGAGCGCGGCTTCGCGCGTGAATGAGATCGACCTTTTCGCGTTCGGCGAGCCGGGTCAGCCGCTCCACGTTGAGCGCCATGATGATCGGGTTCTTGGAGTGAACGTCCATCTCGAAATGCGTGGCACCCGCGGCCTCGAGTTCCTTCAGCATGCGCCCGCCGGAACTGGCGACGAGGGCGCGGCCGCCCGCCGCGACGATGGCATGCGCCATGTCGATCGTGGTGCGCTCGGCGCCGCCCGTATCGAGCGCGGGAATGACCTGAAGGATTGTCGGGCGGGGCGAAAGATCTCTGAAAGCAATGGACACGCGGAGTTCCTTGGCCGATCTATGCCGCATGGTCGAATGTGGAACGGCAGACGGACAACACCATGACGGACGGACAGGAACCCCGCAAGCTCGCCCGCCCCGATGGCGAAAGCATCGCCTATCTTACCGAGCGCCCCGATAGCCCGGCAGGCCCGACGGGGCTCACCTGGCTCGGCGGCTTCAAATCGGACATGACGGGCACCAAGGCCGAAGCGCTCGCAGCCTGGGCGCGGAAGGCGAAGAGGCATTTCCTGCGCTTCGACTATTTTGCGCATGGCGCCTCGTCGGGCGATTTCCGCGAGGGGACGATCGGGCGCTGGCGCGACGACGCGCTCGCCGCCATCGACACGCTGGCTGAAGGCCCGCAAATTCTCGTCGGCTCGAGCATGGGCGGCTGGATCGCGCTTCTCGCCGCGCTGGCAAGGCCCGAGCGCGTGAAGGCGCTCATCCTCATCGCGCCCGCGCCCGACTTCACCGAGGAACTGATGTGGAAGGGCTTTGCGCCCGAAATCCGCCGGACGCTCGAACGCGACGGCATCTATCGCCAGCCCTCGGCCTATGACGAGGCGCCCTACGAGATCACGATGAAGCTCATCGAGGAGGGGCGGCGGCACCTCCTCCTCGACAAGCCGATCCCGCTCGACCTGCCTGTGCGCATCCTGCAAGGCATGGAAGACCCGGACGTGCCCTGGACGCACGCCATGCGCCTCGTCGACGCGCTCACCTCGCGCGATGTCGCGATCACGCTCACCAAATCGGGTGATCACAGGCTCTCGACACCAGCCGACATCGCCCGGCTCGTCCAGACGGCCGAAACGCTGATCGCCGAAATCGAAACGCGCTGACATGGCCGGGCATGCGTGCCCGCCCCGTCAGCCCGTCTCATCGCCCTTCTTCATCGGCCATGAGCGCCGCCAGCCCCTCGCGATAGGTCGGATAGCGGAGTTCGACGCCCAACTCCTCGCGGATGCGGCGATTGGAGACGCGCTTCGATTCCGCATAGAAGCTCCGCGCCATGGGCGAAAGCTCCGCCCTAGCGAATTCGATTTCGGGCGGCGGCTCGCGGCCGAGCAGATGCGCCGCATAGGCCACGACATCCTGCGGCGGGGCGGGCTCGTCGTCGCAGACATTGTAAGCCGCGCCTGGATGCGGATGCGCGATCGAGGCTTCGAACACGGCGGCGATGTCCTCGACATGGATGCGCGAGAAGACCTGCCCCGGCTTCACGATGCGCTTCGCCGTGCCGTCGATCATGCTCCGCACCTGATTGCGGCCCGGCCCGTAAATGCCCGCGAGGCGGAAGATGTGGAGCGGCAGACGCGCGCGGGCGGCAAGCGCGCGCCATGCTTCCTCTGCTTCGAGGCGGCGATGCCCGCGCTCCGTCGTCGGCGCGAGCGGCGTTTCCTCCGTCACCCAGTCGCCGCCGCGATCGCCATAAACGCCCGTGGTCGAAAGATAGGCCATCCATTCGAGCCGGGGCGCGAGGCGCGCAATGTCCCCGGCATGGGCGGCGAAGACCGGATCGCCCGCCTCCCCCGGCGGCACGGAGAGCAGGAGATGCGTCGTGCCGGCAAGCGCCGCCGCCGGATCGGCAAGCGGACGGCCTTCGCCGAAGAGATATGCCTCAACACCTCCGGCGCGGAGCCGCACCGCCTTCTCCTCGCCGCGGCAGGTGCCCGCGATGGCGTAGCCTCGCGCGCGGAGCCGATGCGCAAGGCTCGCGGCGCTATAGCCGAGGCCGAAGCAGAAGAGCCTTTTTCCGTCGCCGTTCACGCTGCCTCCCTTCACCATTCCACTCCGTTTCGCTTGCAAACTCGCCAAGGCTCGACGACCTTAAGCCGCATGTCGAGCCTCCGCCAAATCCTCGCCCTCGCCGCAATCCTCATGAGCCCCCTTCTCGCGCAGGCAGCAGAGGCGGCCGAGCCGAGCTATGAGGACTGCACGGCATTGCTCGAAACCAATGCTGCCAAGGCGCTCGCCTATGCGCGCGATTGGAAGGCGCATGAGGGCGGCGCGGCGGCGCTTCATTGCGAGGCGCTGGCTCTTTCGGCGCTCGGTGAGGCGGATGAGGCGGCGGCCGCCTTCAGCCATCTTGCGGAAGGCATGACGGGCGCGCCCGCCGCGGCGCGGGCCGAGGTCTATGCGCAGGCCGGCAATGCCTGGGCGCTTGCGGCGAACCTCGCCAAGGCCGAGGAGGCGCTCGGCGAGGCGATCGCGCTGGCGCCCGCCGAGCCTCTCTACCGCATCGGGCGGGCGCGTGTCCGCGCCCTCGCAGGCCAATGGGAGGGCGTGCGCACCGATGCGAGCGAGGCGCTGGCCGAAAGCCCGAGTTCCGTCGAGGCGCTGACGCTGCGCGCGCTGGCGCTCCGCAATCTCGGCTATCCGAAGGCGGCGGTGGCGGATGCCGAGCGCGCCGTTTCGATCGCGCCGCATAATCTCGAAGCCCTGCTCGAGCGGGGACGGGTACGCGCGGAAACCGGCAATGTCGCGGGCGCGCGCGCCGACTGGCAGGACGTCATCCGCTTCGCGCGGGAGACGGGACGGAGTTCCGATCCATCGGCGCAGGCCGCGGCCGCCTATCTCGCAAAGCCGGGCAAGGCGGGAAAATAGCCCGGCTTTTTCGGAACATGCGCACAATGCATGGGAAGGAAGAGAGCATGCACAGAGCTGCTGACATCGGTGCGAGCAAGGTGCCGGAAGTCACTCTCACTTTCTGGGTCATCAAGGTCGCAGCGACCACGCTCGGCGAAACGGGTGGCGACGCCGTGTCGATGTCACTCGATCTCGGCTATGCGGTCGGCAGCCTCATCTTCATCGGCCTTCTTCTCGTCACTGTGCTCACCCAGATCAGGGCGAAGACTTTCCACCCGTTCCTTTATTGGATGGTTATCATCGCGACCACCATGGCGGGCACGACCATGGCGGATTTCGCCGATCGCTCGCTCGGCATCGGTTATGCGGGTGGATCTTCCATCCTCTTCGCGTTTCTCGCCGCATCGCTCGGCGTATGGCACTGGTCGGAAGGATCCGTTTCCGTCGCCTCCGTCGTATCCCCCCGCGTCGAGGCGTTCTATTGGATAACCATTCTCTTCTCGCAGACCCTCGGCACGGCGCTCGGGGACTGGATGGCCGACACCAACGGTCTTGGTTACGAAGGTGGAGCGATCGTTTTCGGCGTCGCGCTGGCGCTGGTCGCGGCGGCCTATTACTTCTCGGACGTTTCACGAACACTGCTTTTCTGGAGCGCCTTCATTCTGACGCGGCCGCTTGGCGCCACCGTGGGCGATCTTCTCGACAAGCCGATCGAACATGGTGGGCTCGCCTTCAACCGCTTCACGGCTTCGGCGGTGCTTGCGGCCTTCATCGTCATCTGCCTACTGCTCCTGCCGCAAAAAGCCGGCAAGCATCCGGGTGAAAGCGCTGAAACAAGCTGAGGCTCGACGGCGCTCTACTAGGACAGCCGCTGCCATTCTTCCCGCACGCCCTCGTCGTCTTCATGCGCGAGGGCATCCGTGGCGCGGTTGCGCGCCTCGCCGGGCGCCAGCTCGCCCAGCGCCCAGACCGCCATGGCGCGCACCAGCGGCGATCCATCCCCGAGCCTTGCAAGAACAAGCGGCACCAGCGCCGCCTCGCCCGAATTGCCGATGGCGATCAGCACATTGCGGATGAAGCGGTCGCGCCCGACGCGCTTGACGGGCGAACCGGAAAAGAAGGCGCGGAAGGCGGCGTCATCGAATGCGACGAGTTCGGCGAGCAGCGGCGCGCGCAATTCCTCGCGCGCGTGAAATGCGCTCTCGCGCGCCTGTTGCGCAAATTTGTTCCACGGGCAGACGGCGAGGCAGTCGTCGCAGCCATAGATGCGGTTCCCCATGGGCTTGCGGAACTCGAGCGCGATGTGGCCCTTGTGCTCGATGGTCAGGTAGGAGATGCAGCGGCGCGCATCGAGCTGATAGGGCTGCGGGAAGGCCTGTGTCGGACAGGCATCGAGGCAGCGGCGGCAGGCACCGCAATGATCCTCATGGGCCTCGTCGGGCTCGATCTCGAGCGTCGTGAAGATCGAGCCGAGAAAGAGCCAGGAGCCGAATTCGCGCGAGACGAGATTGGTGTGCTTGCCCTGCCAGCCGAGACCCGCGGCGGCGGCGATCGGCTTTTCCATGACGGGCGCGGTATCGACGAAGACCTTGACGTCCGCCCCGGTCGCGCCGACGAGCCAGCGCGCCACGCGCTTCAGCCGCGATTTGACGAGGTCGTGATAGTCGCGGTTCCGCGCATAGACGGAGATGGCGGCGCGGTCGCGGCGCTCGAGGAGATCGAGCGGGTTCTCGTCCGGCCCGTAATTCATGCCGAGCACGACGATGCTGCGCGCGTCCGGCCAGAGCGTCGTCGGACGCGCCCGGCGTTCCTCCGTCTCCGCCATCCAGCCCATCGAGCCATGGCGGCCCTCGGCCAGCCACTCGCGAAGGCGGCCCGGCGCTTCCGGCACAGCATCGGCGCGCACCACACGGATGATGTCGAAACCGGCCTCGCGGGCCTCCGCGACGAGCGCGGCCTTCAAATCCCGGCCGCCTGCCTTGCTGTCAGAAGTCGAGGTTCGCATAGAGTTTGGGCGGCGGCATACCGGGCACATGGTCGGCGAGAAGCTGCCTGAAGCCGGGCCGCGACTTGATCCGGACATACCAGTCCTTGGCGCCCTGGAACTGCGACCAGGGGACGTCGCCCACATAGTCGAGGCAGGACAGATGCGCCGCCGCCGTGAGGTCCGCAAGCGTCATTTCCTCGCCGGCGAGCCAGCGCCGCTCCTCCATGAGGTAGGAAATGTAGTCGAGATGATAGCGCAGATTGTGGAGCGCCGCGCGGACCACCGCCATGTCCGGCGCGCCACCGCCTTCCGACGCGCTCAGAAACCGCCGCGTCACCTTCTCGAAGATGAGCCCGTCGGAAACCTCGGCGGCAAATTTGCGGTCGAACCAGTCGACAAGGCGGCGCGCTTCGGCGCGCGCCTGCGCATCGCCCGGCAGCAGCTTCACCTCGGGCACCGTCTCCTCGAGATATTCGACGATCGGCATGCCGCCCGAGACGACCGTGCCGTCTTCCTCGACGAGCACCGGAACCTCGCCGGCCGGATTGAGGGCCAGAAATTCGAGCCGCCTTTCCCAGTCGCGCTCCTCGACCATTTCAAAAGGAAGGTTCTTCTCTGCAAGGACGAGACGAACCTTGCGGGAGGCTGGCGAAATCAGGAGGTGGTAGAGCTGGCGCATGGGCGGGGAGTGTAACCGAAGGGGCAGACGATCCGAAGGAAAAGAGCGAGGGGAAGGCGGGAGGGCGGCACCTCAGCAGCGCTTGTGCGGCCCGTCATCGGCGAGCCCGTCTATGATGGGGCAGTCGGGGCGGTCGTCGCCATGGCAGCGCCGGACGAGATCCATGAGGGTCGCCTGCATGGAACGAAGCTCCTCGATCCGGCCTTCGATCTCGGCGATGTGGCCCTCGGCGATCCGCTTGACGTCGGCACTCGCCCGGCTCTTGTCGCGGTAGAGCGCGAGCAGGCTGCGGCACTCCTCGACCGTGAAACCGAGATTACGCGCGCGGGCCACGAAACGCAGCGTGTGAACATCGTCATCCGTATACGAACGATAGCCGTTCGCCGCCCGATGGGCGCTCCGGATCAGCTCGATTTCCTCGTAATATCGGATGGTCTTGGCCGGAACGCCCGACCGTGACGCGGCTTCGCCGATGTTCATGGGCTGATATTCCCGATCGGGCCTCCCGGGCGACACGGCCCTCACTGGGTCGCGGGGCGCAACTGGTCGAACTGACCGCGACGGCGGAAGCGCACGAGATAGGCGGGCAGGATCGCTTCCGGCGCCGTCGGCTGAATGCCGAAGAGCGCGAGGGTGCGGCCTTCCTTCTGCGCCTCGGCGCTCACCACATTGTCGATACCGAGTAGCTTCACCTGATCGGTGGTGAGGGGCGCGCCGGGCAGGAACTGCGTGACGGACGCCATGATCCTCGCAAGCGCCACAGGGAGCGGCAGCAGCAGGCGGCGGCGGCCCGTTTCGCGCAGCACAAGCTCCATCAGCTGGCGGAAGCTATAGATTTCAGGCCCGCCAAGCTCGCAGACGAGGCCGTCGGCCACCCCGCTCTCGACCGCCCGGGCGACCGCCTCGGCCACGTCCTTCACGTAAACGGGCTGGAAGCGCGTCGCGCCGCCGCCGATGAGCGGCAGGGCGGGCGCGAGGCGCGCCATGGCGGCGAAGCGGTTGAAGAAATCGTCCTCAGGCCCGAAGACGACCGAGGGGCGGAGGATCGCCGCACCGGGCATGTGGCGGCGGATGGCCGCCTCCCCCAGCGCCTTGGACCGGCCATAGGCGGACGGGCTCTCCGCATCGGCGCCGATCGCCGAGACATGAACGAAAATATCGATGCCCGCGGCCTTGGCTTCCCGCGCGATGCGCTCGGCCCCCGAGGTGTGAATGGCCTCGAAACCCTGCCGTCCGGCCTCGCTGAGGATGCCGACGAGGTTCACCACCGCATGCGCCCCCTCAAGGGCGGCGCGGACGGAGCCCGTATCGCGGATATTGGCCTGAACGGGCTCCACCTGGCCGACATCGCCGGCCGTTTTCAGGAAAAGGGCCTCGTTCGGACGGCGGACGGCGACCCGGATGCGATAGCCCCTGCGGGCCAGCGCCTCGACGACATGGCGGCCGATGAAGCCCGACCCGCCGAACACCGTGATCACGCTGCCCGGCCCAAGTTCCGACGTCAAACGCCTAACACTCATATCGCCTCCAAAATCCCGTCTCTTGCGGATGCCCTCAGGGGCACTCCGGGGCCCGCCCATGCTCTAGATAGCCCATGGGCAGGCCGGCGGCAAAGGCTTCGGAACGCCGCATCCATTGACAAGCCGAACACCCCAATTTAAGTGTGCGCGCATCGGCCCAGGTGGCGGAATTGGTAGACGCACTAGCTTCAGGTGCTAGCGCCTTCACGGGCGTGGAAGTTCGAGTCTTCTCCTGGGCACCATCTCCTCCCCCGCCGCATCCCCGGATGCGGCGGGGGGCGAGGCGGGCAAGGGCCCCCGGAACGCCGATCGGAGCATTTCTCGACATGGCCATCACGCTGCACAAGGGCGACCTGCCCAACGGGCTCTCCTTCGGCGCAAGCGTTGCTGTGGACAGCGAGACGCTGGGCCTCAATCCCCATCGCGACCCCCTTTGCGTGGTGCAGCTTTCGGCCGGGGACGGCAATGCCCATCTCGTGCAGCTCGACCGGACGAGCTACGACGCGCCCAATCTGCGCGCGCTGATGACCGACCCCAAGGTTCTCAAGATCTTTCATTTCGCGCGGTTCGACGTGGCCGTGATCGAGCGCTATCTCGGCGTCGTCACCTCGCCCGTCTATTGCACGAAGATCGCCTCGAAGCTCGTGCGCACCTATACCGACCGGCACGGGCTCAAGGATCTCTGCAAGGAACTCCTCAATATCGACCTCTCCAAGCAGCAGCAGAGCTCGGACTGGGGCGCCGACCAGCTTTCGGACGCGCAGCTCGCCTATGCGGCGTCGGACGTGCTTCACCTCCACGAGATCAAGGCGATCCTCGACCGCATGCTCGCGCGCGAAGGGCGAACCGAGCTTGCCAATGCCTGCTTCGGCTTTCTGCCGGTGCGCGCCGCGCTCGATCTCGCAGGCTGGCCGGAAGAAGATATTTTCGCGCACTGACGGGCGGCCCCGGCCCTTCGCGCTCGCCTCGCCCTGCCCGTTCCGTTGACGCTCCCGCGCCTTCACGCGCATACTGCATCCATGCGTCGCAGTCTTGCGGCCCAACTGGACCCGAACTGAATTTGAGCGCGCCCCGCCACGGAAACCGCGAAGATCACCGCTATATGCCGGCAGGCGCGCACCCTGCCGGATCGCGATCCGGCGGCCGGAAAACATCTGCATACGGAACGAGTGAGGCATGAGCGAGCCGCGCGGCGACGAAACGGCGGATCAGGAGGCGCAATTTCCGCCAAGAGGGCGCTCGTCCGCGCAGATGGAGGCGCGCTACAGCCGCTTCGTCTCGACGATGAAGATCGCGCTGCCGCTCGGCGCGCTCGCTCTCCTGGCGACGGTCCTCATCTATTCGGGCGTCTTCGAGACGCATGACAAGCTCGACATTACCTTCCGCGAGATTTCGACGCTCCACAACGACCTCAGAATGGTGAGCCCGCGCGTGACCGGCCTCGACAAGTCCGGGCGGCCCTATGTGCTGACCGCCGACACGGCGACGCAGATAGCGGGCGAGCCCAACCATGTCGCACTCGACAATCTTCAGGCCGACCTCAAACTTGCCGACGACAGCGACTGGGTGACGCTCTCGGCAAGCGGAGGGCGCCTCGACACGGTGACGCAGACGCTCGATCTGGAGCGGAAGATCGACATCTATGCGGCCTCCGGCTACGAGCTTCACGCCACATCCGCCACGATCGACTTCCGGAAGGGCACAGTCGCGAGCACGGCGCCGGTCGAGGGGCAAGGGCCGCTTGGAACATTGCGCGCGGACAGCATGACGGCCGACAATCAGTCGCGTACCCTGCATTTCCAGGGACGGGTGAAAGTGCGGATCTACGCCGAGCAGGGGAAGGGGAACAAGTGATGGACGCAAGGTCGCGGAGCGGAAAAGGCCGGGCAACGGCCGGCGCATGGCTTCAGGGCGCCCTTCTCGGCGCGGCGCTCGTCCTTGCCATGCCGGGTGGCGCGACGAGGGCCGAGGCGCAGGATCAGACCCCGCGCGACCCGCTGAGCGGTTTCGCCACCAATCCCGACGCGCCGATCGAAATCGAATCCGATACGCTTGAGGTCGAGGACCAGAAGCATGTCGCCACCTTCATCGGCAATGTGGTGGCGACACAGGGCTCGATGAAGCTGCGCGCTGACCGGCTCAAGGCCGACTACACGCAGACGGGCGGCGCAGACGCGACGACGGGAAAGACCCAGATCCGCGACATTCTCGCTACCGGCGCCGTCCACATCACCTCCAAGGACGACCAGTCGGCCGATGGAGACTGGGCGCGTTACACCGTCGCCGACCGGAAGATCGTCATGGGGGACAAGGTCGTGCTGCGCCAGGGCAAGAACGTCATCCGGGGCACGAAACTCTTCATTGACCTTAACAGCGGCAAGAGCCGGATTGTCGGCGGCGCTGAAGCCGGATCGGCGAAAGAAGGCGCAAGCGGCCGTGTTAAGGCGCTTTTTCAGCCCCCCGCCAAAGAGAAAAAGTGAAAGAAGGCTTGGTTAACGGCTCCACTTCATACAATTTTAATGCCAAGTGCCGTCTGATGATGGCGAATGAAAGAGGGCCGCTCCATGTCCATCCGCGCCAGCGCGCATTCCGAGGCCATGTCCCATGAGGGACCGCGCCTCGTCGCCAGCAATCCGGGCCTAGCCGTCGACCGCGTCGGCAAGAGCTTCCGGCGCAGGCCGGTGGTGCGCGGCGTGAGCTTCGATGTGCGGCGCGGCGAGGCGGTCGGGCTGCTCGGCCCGAACGGCGCGGGCAAAACCACCGTTTTCTACATGATCACCGGGCTCGTGACGCCGGATTACGGCTCCATCGCGCTCGACGGCCACGACATCACGGCGCTGCCCATGTACCGCCGGGCGCGGCTCGGCATCGGCTATCTGCCGCAGGAAGCCTCGATCTTCCGCGGCCTCACCGTCGAGCAGAACATCCGCGCGGTGCTCGAAGTCGTGGAAAGCGACCGCGACAGGCGGGAGGCCGCGCTTGACGACCTCCTTGCCGAATTTTCGATCACGCATCTTCGGCGCACGCCTTCGGTGGCGCTGTCGGGCGGCGAACGGCGGCGCGTCGAGATCGCGCGTGCGCTGGCGACCCAGCCTTCCTTCATGCTGCTCGACGAGCCTTTCGCGGGCATCGATCCGATCGCCATCGGCGATATTCGCGACCTCGTCTCGCATCTGAAGGATCGCGGCATCGGCGTGCTCATCACCGATCACAATGTCCGCGAGACGCTGGAGCTGATCGACCGGGCCGTCATCATTCATGACGGCCATGTGCTCATGGAGGGCGACCCCTCCGAAATCGTGGGTAACGAGGACGTGCGCCGGCTCTATCTCGGCGAGCGTTTCTCGCTCTGATGGCGCCCGGGATGAGGCCGCAGCAGACATGGCGCTAGCACCGCGGCTCGAACTCCGCCAGGGGCAAGCCCTGGTCATGACGCCACAATTGCAGCAGGCGATCAAACTGCTGCAACTGTCGAATATCGAGCTTGCCGAATATGTCGAGCAGGAACTCGAGCGCAATCCCCTTCTCGAAGCGACGACAGCCGAACCCGAGATCGCAGAGCGCACCGCCGATCAACGCGCTGAGGAAGGCGAATTCGAGCAGGCGCCGTCGGGCGATGCGGGGCTCACGCTCAGCGAGGACGGACCGCTGCCCTCGCGCGAGGGCGATCTCGACACTGACTACGACAACATCTATGCCGACGAAAGCCGCAGCGACGCGGCGAACGACGCGGCAGCCGAGGCGCCCGGCCCCACGGGCTCTGACTGGCAGAGCCTCAAATCAGGGAGCGGCGCGGGCGGCGACGGCGAGTTCAGCCTCGAAGCCACGCTCGCGCATGAAGCCACACTCGCCGAGCACCTCACCGCGCAGCTCAACATGGCGCTGAAGGACGAGCGCCAGCGGCTCATCGGCGCCCATCTCATCGATCTCGTGAACGAGGCGGGCTACATCACCGCCGACCTCGACGAGGTTGCCGGGCGGCTCGGCGCGGCGCCAGAGGAAGTCGAGCGCGTGCTGGCCGTGCTCCAGACCTTCGAGCCTTCCGGCATTTGCGCGCGCAATCTCAAGGAGTGCCTCGCGATCCAGCTCAGGGAGCGCGACCGGCTCGACCCTGCCATGCAGATCTTTCTCGACCATCTGGAGCTTTTCGCGCGGCGCGATTTCGATCTCCTGATGAAACTCTGCGGCGCTGACCGCGAGGACATCGCGAGCATGATCGAGGATATTCGCGGCTGCAATCCGAAGCCGGGTCTCGCCTTTGGCGGCGAACCGACCGTGCCCGTGATCCCCGACGTCTTCGTGCGCCCGCGCCCCGATGGCGGATGGAGCGTCGAACTCAATTCGGAAACGCTGCCGCGCGTGCTGGTGAACCAGCAATATTATTCCGAGGTGAGCAGGCTTTCCGGCGATCCGAAGGCAAAAGCCTATCTCTCCGAATGTCTCAACAATGCCAACTGGCTCGTCAAAAGCCTCGATCAGCGCGCGCGCACCATTCTCAAGGTCGCGTCCGAGATCGTGCGCCAGCAGGACGCCTTCCTCGTTCACGGTATCCAGCATTTGCGGCCGCTCAATCTGAAGACCGTCGCCGACGCGATCTCCATGCATGAATCGACGGTCAGCCGCGTCACATCGAACAAGTACATCGCGACGCCGCGCGGCATCTTCGAGATGAAGTATTTCTTCACCTCGGCCATCGCCTCCAGCGAGGGCGGCGAAGCACATTCGGCCGAAGCGGTCCGCCACCGCATCAAGGAACTGATCGACGCCGAGCTGCCGGACGCCGTGCTCTCGGACGACAATATCGTGGACATCCTGAAACGCTCGGGCATCGACATCGCGCGGCGCACGGTCGCCAAGTATCGGGAAGCGTTGAACATTCCCTCCTCCGTCCAGCGGCGGCGGGACAAGAAAGCCTATGCCTGAGGGAGGCAGGGCCCCCTTCAAAGCCGGTAATTCGAGCCTATATAATTGAGATAAAACGGGTTTTTGCCGAAAGGCCGAGCCATGTTGACACCCCCGGAGCGGGCCACTAGTTTGCCACGCGCTCAAGCCCCCCCCAGAGGGAACGCAGCGAGGAGCAAAACGGGCGTGCGGCGCGGCGCGAGGCGCGAACGCAACGTCCGGCTGGGGGCAACGGGGCCGAAGGTGGTCTGACGGCCATTCGATTGCCGGCGTTTTGACGCGAATGTGACCCGGAAAGGTCTCTCATGCAGGTTCAGGTCAGCGGCCATCATCTCGACGTCGGAGATGCGCTCCGCACCCATGTCACGGAGCGCCTCGAACAGAGCGTCGGAAAGTATTTCGACAAGTCGATCGTCGGCCATGTCATTTTCTCGAAGGACGGGCACGAGTTCCGTGCGGATTGCTCGGTGCATCTCAATTCCGGCATGCGCATCCAGACGCAGGGCCGTGCTGGCGAGCCCTATGCCTCCTTCGACGCCGCGATCGAGAAGCTCGACAAGCGGCTGCGCCGTTACAAGCGCCGCCTCAAGAGCCACACCAACGGCGCAAGGACGGCGCTGCCCGCCCAGTCCGTGCCTTCCTTCGTCATCGAGGCAGGCAACGAGCAGGAAGAGGCGGCGATCGACGGCCAGCCCGTCATCATCGCTGAGGAGACGACCTCCATCCCGCATCTCAGCGTCGGCGATGCCGTCATGCAGATGGATCTGATCGACGCTCCCTTCTTCGTCTTCCGCAGCGGGGCGAATGACGGGCTCAATGTCGTCTATCGCCGTGACGACGGACATATCGGCTGGATCGACGCCGGTCGCGACAAAGCACAATAACCAGAAACACAAGGCCAGAGCCGTTCGCCGCCTCGGCGGACGGCTGACGAGCAGGACAGGACGCGGACCATGGAGCTTGAAGATCTGGTGTCGCCCGAGGGGGTGATCGCTCACCTTAAAGTCACCAGCAAGAAGCAGGCACTGCAGGAGCTTGCCCAGCGCGCGGCCGCGCTCACCGGCGTTTCCGAGCGCACGGTGTTCGAGACGCTGCTTGAGCGCGAGCGCCTCGGCTCGACGGGCGTGGGTCAGGGCATCGCCATTCCGCATGGCAAGCTTTCGCAGCTCACACGGCTCCATGGCCTCTTCGCGAGGCTTGACACGCCGGTCGATTTCGATTCCGTGGACGACCAGCCGGTCGATCTCATCTTCCTGCTGCTCGCGCCCGAATCGGCCGGTGCCGACCATCTGAAGGCGCTGGCCCGCATTTCGCGGCTCCTGCGCAATCAGGCCGTGGTCGAAAAGCTGAGGGCGAGCGACGATCCGGCGGCGCTCTTCGCCATTCTCACCGAACCGGCGGCCACCAGCGCCGTCTGAGCGTGGAAATGCCGCCCGCCCGGACGGAACGGCAATGAACCCGATCGGAAGAATTCTCCTGATCGCGGGCGGGCTCGTCTCGGTCGGATTGGGCATAGCAGGCGCGTTCCTGCCGCTGCTGCCGACCACTCCCTTCCTGCTTCTGGCCGCCTATCTTTTCGCGCGCAGCTCGCCATCGCTGCATGGCTGGCTTCTCAACCATTCCATGCTCGGCCCCATCATCGTGAACTGGGAGCGCTACGGCGTCATTCCGCTTCGGGCGAAGGTCCTTGCGCTGCTGCTGCTCGCCTGGTCCCTCGCCTTCAGCGTCTGGATGGATTTCCATGTGGCCGTGCTGGCCGTTCAGGGAGTGGTGTGCGGCGGCGTCGCCGTTTTTCTTCTCACCCGGCCAAGCACCAGCGACTGCCAGCCCTGACGGCCTTTCGATAGTCCGGCACTTGATAGTCAAAGCACCTGGATCAGTGCACGCTCACGGGCTCTAGGTCATACTGGCGCGCGCCCGCAAAGGCAGCGGCGCGGTTGTCGAGCACGGCCATGCGCTGGCCGTTCGCAGCGTGAACCGCATAAAGCCGCGTATCCGCCGGCACGTCGATTTCCGAGCCAAGTTCGCCCGCGAGCTCGCCGGCCAGAATCTCGCGCACATAGACGATGTTCGGCATGCCGATATTGGCGAAAAGCTCCGGCGTCAGGTGGCGCAGGTCCTCGGCGCCCCATCCCGTCTTCGTCCCGGTATCGAATTCGTCGTTGTCGTTACGCATTTTACGCTCCTTTCACGCGGTCCCATTCGAGGCGACGCGCGTCACTGGCCGCTGATCTCGATCGTCTTCACCAGTTTCGAGGGCTCCGGCCTTACGAGATCTATCGAAAGAAGGCCGTTCTCGAGCCTCGCACCCACGGCGTCCATTCCATCCGCAAGAACGAATGCCCGCTGAAACTGGCGTGCCGCAATTCCGCGGTGGAGAAAGACGCGCTCGTTCCCGTCGCGCTGGCGGCCACGAATGACAAGCTGATTGTCCTCCAGCGTGACCGAAAGCTCGTCGCGGGAAAATCCGGCGACGGCAAGCGTGATGCGAAGCGCCCGCTTCTGCGTGTCGCCGCTTCCGGCGATCACCTCCTCCACATTGTAGGGAGGATAGCCGTCCGATCCCTTCGCGACGCGCTCAAGCAGCTGTTCCATGTCATCGAAGCCAAGCAGGAACGGGCTGTTGAACTGCATCATGCGCGTCATTCCCAAAGTCCTTCGCAAAAGCGACCCGGTTCATTCGCGGCCCTGAAGCGGCACCGCTTGGCATCAATGTGGGGATTGCCAGCGCCCCATGCAAGCCGCATCACACCCATCGCCAAATCGCTGTTTTTAAACAAATTTTCTGCTTGTCGCCGGCTGGCCGCGGGTCCGCGCCCCAAACGCTGCGGCTGCCCCGCCGGGCCGACGCGGCTTCATGCCACGTTCCTCGCGGGCCAGGTCCGGTTCAGGCTCAAATCAACGCATCGCAACGGGCGCCCGCGCAATGGAGAACGATCAGGCCTTTCTCGACGAAGTGCGGTCCTTCCTTTCGGAAAGACTCACGCCGGACCTCAGGGCGGCGGGACAGCGCACGACGGGCACGCATTCCGACATCGAAGCCTGCCGCATCTGGCATCGCCGCCTTTACGAGCGCGGCTGGATCGCGCCCGCCTGGCCTCTCGCCCATGGAGGCACGGGCTGGTCGGCGAGGCAGCGCTTTCTCTTCGAGCGGGAATGCGCGCTCAACGATGCGCCCATCCTGTTTGCCGGAGGGATCAGGAGCATCGGGCCTCTCCTCATTTCCATGGGCACGCCCGAGCAGCGCGAAC
>WBZO01000801.1_pt1 | contig 58084 bp, 54 predicted proteins | sample 5204261 | NCBI WGS metagenome assembly WBZO01 (sample SAMN12412400, study PRJNA552823) | activated sludge metagenome | isolation source: activated sludge from anammox sidestream of wastewater treatment plant... | place: USA: North Carolina | collected 2017-09
CCTCGTCGACATCATTCCGCGCGCGGTCGACGAGGTCGGCGGCCCCACGATCCTCGCCACGCTCACGGTGATCGCGGCGCTGCTGCCGATGGCCTTCGTCACCGGCCTGATGGGCCCGTACATGAGCCCGATCCCGATCAACTCGAGCATGGGCATGGCGCTGTCGCTGGCGATCGCGTTCACGGTGACGCCGTGGCTGGCGCTCAAGCTGATGAAGCAGCACCCCGCGGGCGAGGGGACGGCCGGCGCGGCCGCGCAGGCCGCCTCGGGTCGGTTGCAGCGCGTGTTCGTCGCGCTGCTCGATCCTTTCCTGCGCAGCGCGCGCAAGCGCTGGCTGCTCGCCGCGGGCGTGCTCGGCGCGATGGCGCTGTCGGTGGGCCTGGTGGCGGTGCAGTGGGTCGTGCTGAAGATGCTGCCGTTCGACAACAAGAGCGAGTTCCAGCTGGTCGTGGACATGCCGGCGGGCACGCCGCTGGAGGACACCACCGCCGTGCTGCACGAACTGGGCGCGTTCCTCGCGAAGCAGCCCGAGGTGCGCGACCTGCAGGGCTACGCGGGCACCGCCTCGCCGATCACCTTCAACGGGCTGGTGCGCCAGTACTACCTGCGTGCCGAGGCCGAGCTGGGCGACGTGCAGGTGAACCTGGTCGACAAGGCGCACCGCCACGACCAGAGCCACGCGATCGCATCGCGGCTGCGTCCGGAACTCGACCGCATCGCCGCACGCCACGGCGCGCGCCTCAAGGTGGTCGAGGTGCCCCCCGGTCCGCCGGTGCTCTCGCCGATCGTCGCCGAGGTCTACGGGCCCGACGAGGCGGGCCGCAGCGAGCTGGCCACGCGCATCGCGGGCGCATTCGGCGCGACCGCGCACATCGTGGGCATCGACACCACCGTGAAGGAAGACGCGCCGCGGGCGTTCCTGCGCGTGCAGCGATCGCGCGCCGAGGCGCTCGGGATTCCGGTGGCGACGATCGCGCAGACGGTGCACGGCGCGCTCTCGGGCGTCGACGCGGCCTGGCTGCACGACGGCCACAGCAAGTACCCGGTGCCGGTGCGCCTGCAGTTGCCGCGCGAATCGCAGGTCGGGCTCGACGCGCTGCTCGCGCTGCCCCTGAAGGCCGCCAACGGCAAGATGGTGCCGCTGTCGGAGCTGGTGCGCGTGGAGCGCGGCGTGATCGACAAGCCGCTGTACACGAAGGACCTGCAGCCGGTGCAGTACGTGCTCGGCGACATGGGCGGGGGCGTCGACTCGCCGCTATACGGCCTGTTCGGCATCCGCGGCGCGCTCGCGGAGGCGGCGCTGCCGGGCACCGGCGCGCTGGGCGAGTACTGGATCCGTCAGCCCGGCGATGCCTGGAAGCAGTACGCGATCAAGTGGGACGGCGAGTGGCAGATCACCTACGAGACGTTCCGCGACATGGGCGCCGCCTATGCGGTGGGCCTGATCCTGATCTACCTGCTGGTGGTCGCGCAGTTCCGCTCGTACCTGATGCCGCTGGTCATCATGGCGCCGATTCCGCTGACGATCGTCGGCGTGATGCCGGGCCACGCGCTGCTCGGCGCGCAGTTCACCGCCACGTCGATGATCGGGATGATCGCACTGGCCGGCATCATCGTGCGCAACTCGATCCTGCTGGTCGACTTCATCGAGCTGCAGCTCGCCGAGGGCATGGCGTTCCGCGACGCGGTGATCCGTTCGGCCGCGGTGCGTGCGCAGCCGATCGCGCTGACCGGGCTGGCCGCGATGATCGGCGCGTTCTTCATCCTGGACGACCCGATCTTCAACGGCCTGGCGGTCGCGCTGATCTTCGGCATTCTGGTGTCGACGCTGCTCACGCTGGTGGTGATCCCGGTGCTGTTCTACGCGATCTACCGCAAGCGCCACGAGGCCGCGTGACGGTTTTCCCTTCCCTTCCCTTTCCTTTGCCAACCCTGAATGGAGTCTCACATGAACGTCGAACGCCTGATCCGCATCTTCGCGGGCTCGTTCATCCTGGTCTCGCTCGCGCTGGGCATCGAGGGCAGCCCGCTTTTCGTCTCGAGGTGGTTCCTCGCGGTCACCGCGTTCGTCGGCCTGAACCTGTTCCAGTTCGGCTTCAGCAACCTGTGCCCGCTGGGCATGATCCTGAAGAGGCTGGGCGTGCCCGACACCCCGTCGACCTGCGCGCGCTGAGCGCGCAGCCGGGCGTCGTGGCGCAAATCGTCGTATCTGGGAGACAATCGAGGTGAATTCCACGAACGACCCCTGCACCATGACCGTACTCAAGGACGAAGCCTCGCGCACCGACCTGCTCAACCGCCTGCGCCGCGCTGAAGGACAACTGCGCGGCATCCAGCGGATGATCGACGAGGGCGAAGACTGCATGCAGATCGCCCAGCAGATCTCGGCGGTGCGCAAGGCGCTCGACAGCGCCTATGTCCGGATGACGGTCTGCTTCATGGAGCAGGAGCTGTCCTCGAAGGTGCGCGACAGCAAGGGGCGCCCGGCCGACCTCGGCCAGTTGCTCGGCAACGTCGAAGTGCTGCTGGGCAAGGTCAGGTAGCGCGCCGGCTGCGCGCGCGCAGCACGGTGCCGGCCATCCACGCCAGTGCCAGCAGCGCCCACACGGCTCCGGCGCCGAAGGCCGCCGCGCTGCCGTAGCGCAGCCACAGCCAGCCGGCGGCGGCACCGCTGGCAAGCTGGAACACGCCGGTGACGAAGTGGAACACGCCGAAGGCCGTCGCCCGAACGGCCTGCGGCGCCACCGCGGCCACCGCGGCCGACAGCCCACCCTGCGACAAACCCATGTGCAGGCCCCACAGGCCGGCGCCCACCCACAGGCCGACGCTGCCCGCAAGCCACGCAAGCGCGAGCTGCGCCACTACCAGCGCCGCGAGCGATGCGGCCAGCAGCGCGCCCCGGCCGTGGCGCGCCCCGAGCAGGCCAGCCGGGTACGCGACCGCCGAATAGACCGCGCTCATCACGATCATCACCATCGGGATCCACGGCAACGGCAGGCCGATCTCCTGCGCGCGCAGCACCAGGAACGCCTCGGACAGGCGCGCCATCGCGAATAGCGCCGCCATGACGATCAGCCGCCAGAACGCCGCCGGCAGGGCGGCGGCCCCTGCCAGGCGAATCGCGGCGCCGCGCTCGCGCGCGCCAGCGGTCTCGGGCTCCTCGATGCCGGCGACGATCAGGATCAGGCACGCGAACGCGGGCACGACCGCTACCCACAGCACTGCTCGCAGGTCGTTGGCCCACAGCCAGAGGAACAGCATCGCCAGCAGCGGGCCGACGAATGCGCCGACCGTGTCGAGCGCCTGGCGCAGCCCGTAGGCGGCGTCGCGCAACGCCGGCGGCGTCACGTCGGCCACCAGCGCATCGCGTGGCGCACCGCGTATGCCCTTGCCGACCCGGTCGGCAAAGCGCGCGGCGACCACGCCGGTCACTCCCTCGGCAAGCGGGAACAACGGCTTGGTGAGCGCAGACAGGCCATAGCCGAGCAGCACCAGCGGCTTGCGCCGCGCGGCACGGTCGGAGACGAATCCCGAGAACACCTTCGAGATCGAAGCCGTCGCCTCGGCGATGCCTTCGACGACGCCGACGGCGAGCGCCGACAGGCCGAGCACCGCGGTCATGTAGACCGGCAGCACCGCGTGGATCAGCTCCGACGACATGTCCATCAGGAGGCTCACGCCGCCGAGGACCCAGACGGTGCGGGGAATGCGGCGGGAACTGTCCATGGCGGGCGGTGCTCCGGTCGTGCTGCGCGACTTCGCGATGCTACCGTCTGGCCGTGGCTCGCCGGCAGGCCCCCTGTGCCGCGAGCGTGACGCTCGTGCTATGGTTGGCCGCGCCGACCCTGCGTGCACGCCGCCATGCACTGGCCCTTCTCGCTGTCCCCCCTCGAGCACGGCGCCTTCGTCTTCGTGGGGCTGCTGGTCTACGTGATGGTGACCCGCATCGGCAAGCAGCATCGGCATCCGTCGGCGGCGATCGCCTGGGTCATGTCGATCGCGCTGCTGCCTTACCTGGGCATCCCGCTCTTCCTGGCCTTCGGCACGCGCAAGCTTCTGCGCGCGCGCCGTCCCGCGCCGGCGCGAGCCCCCGCTGCCGGCGGCACCGCCGGGCCCGACTGGGCCCTTACGCTGCTGGCCGCGCTCGACGTGCCGCAGCCGGTGCGCAACGTCTCGATCGACTTCTGCGCCGACGGCGAGGTTGCGCTGCGCGAGCTGCTCGCGCTGGTCGACGGAGCCCGCGAGCGCATCGACCTGTGTACGTACGTGCTGGCCGACGACGCGGTGGGCGCGCAGGTGTCGGCCGCGCTGGCGCGCGCGGCCGGTCGCGGCGTGCAGGTGCGCGTGCTGCTCGACGCGATCGGCGGGCTGCGCGCCTCCAGGCGCCTGGCGAGCGCGCTGCGCGCCGCGGGCGTTCAGGTGCGCTGGTTCATGCCGGTGGTGCGCAATCCGGTGCGCGGGCGCACCAACCTGCGCAACCACCGCAAGCTCGCGGCGGCCGATGGCCGTTGCGTCTGGAGCGGCGGGCGCAACCTGGCGGCCGAATATTTCCTCGACCTGCCCGGGCGTCCTGCCTGGCGCGACCTGAGCTTCGTCGTCTGCGGGCCGCTTGCCGCGCAGGCGCACGAGACCTTCGAGCACGACTGGGCCGATGCGCGAGGCAAGCCGCCGCGCGCAGCGCCGACGATGATCGCGCCGTCCGGCGCCGATGAAGGCGCCAGCGCGCAACTGGTGCCGAGCGGCCCCGACCACGCCGACGACACGGTGCACGCGCTGCTGCTGGCTGCCGCGTATCACGCGCGGACGCGGATCCTCGCGGTCACGCCGTACTTCATTCCCGACGACGCGCTGCTCGCCGCCTGGTGCATCGCGTGTCGCCGCGGGGTGCAATTGACGCTGGTCGTGCCCGCGCGCTCGAACCACTGGATGGCCGATTGGGCGCGCGAGCGCGCGTTGCGCGCGCTGGCCGCTGCCGGCGCCCAGGTGATGCTGTATCCCGGGATGATCCACGCGAAGGCGGTGGTCGTCGACCGGGCGCTGGCGCTGTGCGGTTCGGCCAACCTCGACGGACGCAGCCTGTTCGTGAACTTCGAGCTGATGACCGCGTTCTACGGCGCCGAAGAGATCGCGTGGCTCGCCGCGTGGATCGAGGCGCAGGCACGGCAATCGGCGGCCTACGAGGCGCGCGCGCCGTCGTGGGGGCGCGACGTGCTCGAAGGCATCGTCCGGTCGGTGGGGTTCCAGCTCTGACGGGTTGCGTCAGTTCGCCAGCCTTCCGAGCGTCGCGACGGCGATCGTCAGGAAGCCGAGCACGAGGTTCAGCACGACGAGGCGGCGGATCGCATCGAGCGCGGCGGCGGCCTTCGGCCATTCGGCTGCCGCGACCGCGTCGCGCATCCGCGGATGCAGCCTGAGCGCGATGACCGCGAACACCAGCGTCATCACCGCGGCGATGGCGGCCATCAGGTTCCACGACATCGGCGGCCGGCCGCCCGAGGACGCCATGGCCGCGAACATCGCCAGCCCGCTGCCCCAGAGCAACAGCAGCGACACGGCCACCAGCGCGAAGAATCGCCCGAGCGCCGCGCTCATCAGCGGCAGGCGCTGCGGCGGCTGCAGCGTGGCGAGGGCGGCCGGCCGCAGGCAGAAGTGCGCGAACACCATGCCGCCGATCCAGACGGCGACTGCGGCGACATGCAGGAACAGCCAGAGTTCGGTCATCGTCGAATGCTCCGCGCGGCGCACTCAATGCGCGATCGGGCTTCCGGCCTCGCGCCGCCAGGCGCGATGCCGGTCGAAGTAGTCCGCGCACAGGTAGCGCCGCCAGGCGCCCGTCTCGTGCGCGACCGGCCGCACCGCATCGGCGATCGCCTGCACGACGGCAGCGGGCACCTCGGCGTCGGGCGGCTCGAGCGCCGAGACGACGACGCGATCGCCTTCGGCAGCGCCGGCGTCGAAGGCTGCCCGCAGCACGAGGCCGGCCTGCGCGATGCCCGGAGAGCGCAGCGCTTCGCGGTATGCGGAGATGCGCTCGTCGAAATAGGCGAGCGCATCCCAGTCGTCATCGGCCACCGGCGGGTGCTCGCGCGCGAAGCCCGCGCGGATGCCGGCGACGTCGATCGAGATGCGTACCAGGATGACGGGCACGATGCGCTCCTGCGGCAGCTGGCGCGGCGGCTCAGGTGGTAACCGGCCTGCGCGCGATCATGTTGACCGCGCGCATCGTCATCACCGGCTCGTGGCGCTGGTTGAGCACCTCGATCAGCGAGCGCACCACGCCGCGGTCGGGCTTCGAGGTGGAAGCGCGCGCCTCCTCGACCGTGACCCGCACGGACAGCGTGTCGCCGGGGCGCACCGGCTGCAGCCAGCGCAGCTCGTCGAGGCCGGGCGAAGCCAGGCTCGACGCCGGCGACAGGTAGTTCAGCGCGTACAGCCGCATCATCAGGCTGCCGGTGTGCCAGCCGCTGGCGATGATGCCGCCGAACGGCCCGCGCGAAGCGATCGCCGGATCGGTGTGGATCGGTTGCGGATCGAAGCGGCGCGCGAATTCGAGCACCTCTTCTTCGCTCACCGTTGCGGTGCCCAGCTCGTGCACCGCCCCGGGCACATAGTCTTCGAACCAGCGCTCGGCCATTTGTCGCTCCTTGCCGTCGTCGTTGGGACGGATGCCGGTGCGTTCGTGAAACGCGCGCAGCGCCGCCTGGTAGGCCTCAATGTCCTGCGGCGGCACCGGCTCGCCGCATTCGTAGCAGGCGCCGGTCATGCGGTCGAACCAGCGGCAGCCGCAGGCGTTGCACGCGAGTTCGGGGGCGCCGGCGGGGTTTTCGAAGATCACCGGCAAGCTCCCATGAACGCCAGGCCGAGCGTCTCGAGGAAATCCTCGTAGCCGTCGTCGAGCAGCTGCGACTTCGGCGCGAGCACGTACAGCAGCATGCCGCCCTGGCGAAGCTGCAGCTTCATCTGCCCGAGCGCGTTGTCGTGCAGCCGCTCGTGCACCGCAGCGAGAGCCCCCGGCTCGGCCACGAACAGCACTGCAACGCCGCGATCGGCGAAGCCGCCGTAGCGGCGTCGCTCCACGTGCATCAGACCGTCGCGCCGCGTCCAGGCGAGCATCTCGCCGTCACCTGCGTCGGCGACCGCACGTGGCACGATGCCGACCGCACCGCCGTCGATCCAGGCCTCGAACAGCCGCGCCTCGCGCGCGAGCAGTGCCTGCCAGCCCGGCAGGTCGGCCCAGGCCGCGACCTCGGAGGCGGCTTCAGATGCGGGCGCCGAGACGGAAGCCATCGTGGATCGCTTGAGTGAGCCCGCGCGGTACCAGCGAGTCGCCGCAGCCGTGCAGTTCGTCGATCATCCATTCGAGCTCGTGGAACAGCTCCTGGTTCGGGCGGCGCGCGACCGCCGCGATGACGGTGTCGGCTGGCAGGAACTCCTCCTCGCCTTGCGCGTTGCGGATCTTCACCCCGCCGTCGCCGATCGCGAGCACCTTCGCGCTGGTGCGCGTGGGGATGCCCAGTTCCTCGATCCACGCCGTGTGCCGCCACTTGAACGACGGCATCACGTCGCCGGCGATGCGCTTGTCGCCGTCGACGACCGTGACCTCGCGCCCGTGGTTCTGCCTGAGCGATTCGGCCAGCGTCAGCCCGATCTTGCCGCCGCCGAGCACGACGACGCGCTGCCCCGTCTGGACCTTTTCGGCCGCCACGTCGAGCGCGTCGACCAGCAGCCCCGGTTGCGTGCACTCGGGCAGCAGCATCGCGTCGATGCGCGCGCCGGTGGCCACCACCGCAACGTCGAACTGATGCAGCATCGAGCGCATCGCCTTCGGGTCGATCGTCGTGTTCAGGCGCACCTCGATGTTCAGCGCCTCGGCCATGTTGCGGTAGTACGCGACGACGCTCGTCAGGTCGTCGCTGTTGGCAAGGTCATTCTTCGCGTACCCGGCGAGTGCGCCGCCGATGGCCGGGCCGCGATCGAAGACGACGACGTCGTGGCCGCGCCGCCTGGCGGTGATCGCGCACTCCATGCCCGACGGGCCGGCGCCGATCACCATGATCTTCTTGGGCGCCGGCGCCGGCGTGATCTGGTAGGCCGGGTCGTACTCGTGGCCCAGTTGCGGATTCATCGTGCAGGTGTAGGGCAGGTCGCGGAACAGCCGCGACAGGCAGTTCAGCGATCCGATGCAGCGCTTGACCTCGCCCATCCGACCGGCCTGCGCCTTGCGCACGAGATCGGGGTCGGCCAGCATCGGGCGGCAGACCTCCCAGAAGTCGAACTCGCCGTCCTCGATGCACTGGTTGGCCATGGCCGGGTCGGGCAACCGGTTGCCGAACGCGATCGGCGTATCGGGCAGCAGCTTCTTCGCGCGCGCGGCGAGCCTTCTCCAGTGGCCAGGCGGCACGTCGCGGCCGATCGAGGACTCGGGCGCCTCCTGCCAGCCGACGGTGACGCTGATCATGTCGACGCCGTGCTCGGCGGCCAGCGCCATCAGCTCGAAGCACTCGTCCTCGGTGTTGCCGCCCCAGCGGTCCATCAATTCGTTTCCGTTCAGCCGCACCACGAGCGGCGCGTCGCCCTGCACCTGCTTGATCGCGTCGATCAGCTCGCACATGAAGCGGCCGCGGTTCTTCACCGAGCCGCCGTACTCGTCGGTGCGACGGTTGGTGAACTTCGAGTTGAAGGTCGCCAGCAGGTAGCCCATGAAGCTCGTGACCTCGGTACCGTCGAAGCCGGCCCGCAACGCGCGCTTCGCGGCGTCGGCGTGCTGCCGGATCGTGACCTTGATCTGCTCCTTCGTGATCTCGCGCGGCGGGCGGAAATGCGGCAGCGTCTGCGGAACGATCGACGGTTGCAGGCAGTAACCGAGGTCGATGCCGCCGTAGCGCCCGGCGTGCAGGATCTGCTGGATGGCGATCGCGCCGGCCTCGTGAATGTAGCCGGCGATCTTCTCGAACTCGGGAACGAACCTGTCGTCGTGGATCGCAACCTGCCGGAAATAGGCCTTGCCTTCGCCCAGTGGATCGGGGTAGGCGCCCTGGTTGGTGATGATTCCGCAGCCGGTCTTCGCGATCACCTGCGTGCGCCCGAGTTCGCGCACCGTGATCGTGCCGTCGCGGTTGTTGTAGTTCGACACGCAGCACGAGCCGTACTTGATGCGGTTGCGGCTGTGCAGCTTGCCCCATGTGGCGGGCTCGAACAGTCGGCTCAGGCTCTGGGTCATCGCGGTTTTCCTTGTCGTTGATCTTCGACCGCAGCCTCGCTGGCGAGGATCGCGGCGATGCGTTCGCGCAGCTCGCGGCGCAGGATCTTGCCGGCCGGGCTGACGGGGAAGCGCTCGATGATCTCGAGGCGCTCGGGAAGCTTGAATCGGGCGATGCGTTGCGCGAGCAGGAAGCTGCACAGCTCATCGAGCGAGAGTGTGTGGCCCGGTTCGAGAACGACGAAGGCGCAGGCCTTCTCGCCGAACACCGGGTCGGGCATCGCGACCACGCAGCAGCCGTCGACCGCCGGGTGCTGGAAGATCAGGTTCTCGATCTCGTCGCTGCTGATCTTTTCGCCGCCGCGGTTGATCAGGTCTTTCCTGCGGCCTTCGGTGAACAGGTAGCGGCCCGACTTGCGCACCACGTCGCCCATCCGGTAGAAGCCGTCGGGCGTGAAGGCGGCGGCATTGATCTGCGGCGCGTCGTAGTAGCCGCGGATCGTGTAGGGGCCGCGGGTGAGCAATTCGCCGGCCTCGCCGTCGGGCAATTCGTTGCCGTCGAGGTCGACCACCTTCAGTTCGTCCTCGTTGCAGACCGGCGTGCCCGAGCTCTCCATCAGCAGCTCGTCGGGGGCGTCGAGCGGGACGATGTTGATCAGGCCTTCGGCGGTGCCGTAGATTTCCTGCGGGGTACAGCCCCACTGCTCGCGCACGCGCCGGCGCAGTTCGGGCGCCAGCCGCGCGCCGCCGTTCTGCACGATTCTCAGCGAACCCAGGTCGTGCCGCGACGGGACCTCGGAGTTCAGCCACGCGGTAACCAGCGGCACTGCAGCCGGCACCAGCGTGACCCGATGACGCTCGATCAACGGAAACACCACTTCGGCCGCATGGCCGGGTGCGAGGACCACCGTGCCTCCTGACGCGAAGCAGGCCAGGATGCCGGGGCTGGCGAGGTTGTAGTTGTGACCGAGCGGCAGGATCGCCAGCATGACGGTGGACTCGTCGATGCGCGCGACGCGGCCCGATGCCTTCGCATTGAGCACGTAGTCGTTGTGCGTGCGCGGGATCAGCTTCGGCAGCGCGGTGGTGCCGCCCGACAGCAGCATCAGCGCGACCTCGCCGGGGTCCGGCTGCGGCGGCGCGCCGACCTCGGGCGCCGCGGGGTCGTGCAGCAACTGCGTGAGCGAGACCTGGCCGGGCAGCGCCTCGCCGACCACGAACACCTGCTCGAGCGTCGGACATTCGGGGCGCAGCTCTTCGGCCATCTGCCGATGGTCGAAATTGCGCGCGCGCGCGGGCACGAACAGTGCGCGTGCCCGGGCGTGCCGGACGAAGTGCCCCAGTTCGGCATGCCGGTGCGGCGCCAGCGCCATGACCGGAATGACGCCGATGCGAACGAGCGCGAAGAACGTGAGCACGAACTCGGGGACGTTGTGGATCTGCATGACCACGCGGTCGAGCGGGCGCAGGCCGGCGGCCGCGAGCCGCCGCGCGAGGCGCTCGCTGTCGGCCAGCAACTCGCGGTAGGCGATGCGCCTTTCTTCGTGCACCAGCGCGAGCTTGTCGGGCAGCCGCTTCGCGGTCTGCTCGAGCATTTGCCACAACGTGATGTCTTCCCACAGGCCGAGACGCCGCCAACGGGCGGCGTCTTCATCGGGCCAGGGGATGCAGCCTGCCAGCATCGGGGAACCTCGCTTGCGGGGCGATCGTCGTGCGATCAGGCCCCGGTCGATGTTACGGGGAACCCGGTTGCTTGCAAGCGCAATCAATCGGCCGACTTGTCATGCATCAAGACGCCGAGATTTTCGTGGATCTGGGCCAGCAGTCGCTTCAGGATCGCGATTTCCGAGTCGCTCATGCCGCGCACTGCGGCCTGCTCGTAGCGCAACGCGAGCGGCACGATCCGGTCGGTGAGTGCGGCGGCGCGCCGCGTGAGCGACACCGCGATCGCCCGCGCGTCACCGTGGCTGCGCGCGCGCCGCACCAGACCTCTTTGCTGCATCTGCCCGAGCAGCCGCGACAGGGTCGAGGTCTCGATGGCCGTCAGCGACGACAGGTCGCCGAGGCGCTGAGGCCCCGCACGGCGCAGCGACGCCATCACCCGCCACATCGGCAGCGTGACGCCGAGGGTGGCAAGTTCGCGGGAAAACGCGTCGGCGATGCTGCGGGCGGCGCGATTCAGCAGCCAGGGAACGTACTGTGCGAGATCGAGCACGCGGCGGCCTTCCGTGCCAGAATGTTTGCAAATGCAAATATTAGCGCTGCTCGCGCAATGCGCGCACGCGTTCCACGATCCGCCGCGCCGCGCGGTCGATCTCCTCTTCGGTGTTGAAGCGCCCGATGCCGAAACGCAGCGCCGCGCGCACGCCACCGCCCGCTGCGCCGATCGCTTCGAGCACGTGCGAAGGCTTCACCGACCCGGTCGAGCAGGCCGCGCCGGCCGATACCGCGACGTCGGGCAGCCCGAGCAACAGCGCGTCGGCCTGCACGCCGTCGATGCCCAGGTTCAGATTGCCGGCCAGGCGCTCCTCGGGGTGGCCGTTCAGCACCAGCCCGTCGAGTTCGCGCGCCAGCGTCGCCAGGAGCCGCTCGCGCAGCGCGCGCAGCCGCGTGCGCTCCGAGCCGGTCGCCTCGATCATGAGTTCGCAGGCGGCGCCCATCCCGACGATCGCGGGCACGTTCAGCGTGCCCGGGCGCAGACCGTTCTCCTGGCCGCCGCCTTCGATGAGCGGCAGCGGCTCGACGCGGTGTGGGCGCCGGCGCAGGTAGAGCGCGCCCACGCCCTTCGGCCCGTAGAGCTTGTGCGCCGACAGCGACAGCAGGTCGATCGAATCGGCATCGACGTCGAGTGCCATCCGGCCCAGCGCCTGCGTGGCGTCGACGTGGAACAGCGCGCCGCTCGCGCGCACGATCGCCCCGATCTCGCCGATCGGCTGCAGCGTGCCGATCTCGTTGTTGGCCGCCATCACCGACACCAGCACGGTGTCGGGGCGCAGCGCGCGGCGCACGTCGTCGGGGTCGACGCGGCCATGGCGGTCGACCGGCAGCACGGTGAGCGACCAGCCATCGGCCTCGAGCCGCCGGCAGGCGTCGAGCACCGAGCGGTGCTCGATCGCACTGGTGACCAGGTGCGCGCCGGGCTGCCGGTGCGCGCAGCCCTTGATCGCGAGCGCGTTCGATTCGGTCGCGCCGGCCGTGAACACGACCTCCGAGTAGCTCGCCCCGATCGCCTGCGCCACCCGCTCGCGCGCCTGCTCGACCGCCGCGGCCGCGGTGCGCCCGAACGCGTGGCTGCGGCTCGATGCGTTACCGTAGTGCTCGCTGAACCAGGGCAGCATTGCATCGAGCACGCGCGGGTCGACCGGCGTGGTCGAATGGTGGTCGAGGTAGATCGGATGGATCATGGATCGATTCGGGCCGGCGGGTTCGCGAGGGCGCGCGGTCGTCAGGATACCGCCGTCTCGCGGCGTCACCGGTGCGGACGGTACGCCCCGGAGGGGAACCAATGAAAGTGCTGATCGTGGGTGCCGGCCCGGCCGGACTGTATCTCGCCTACCTGCTGAAGCGGCAGGATCCCGCATTGCACCTGCGCGTGGTCGAGCAGAACCCGCCCGAGGCGACCTTCGGCTTCGGCGTCGTGTTCTCCGAGCGCGCGCTCGAGTTCCTGCGCGGCGACGATCCGCAGACCTGCAATCTGGTCAGCTCGGCGATGGAGCAGTGGTCCGACCTGGCGCTGAACCATCGCGGCACCCGCATCGTGATCGACGGCATCGGATTCGCCGCGATCGGACGCCTGAAGCTGCTGCAACTGTTGCGGCAGAGGCTGGCCAGCGTCGGCGAGAGCCCCGACCATCGCTGCGCGATCACGCAGCGCAGCGAGCTCGACGGCTACGATCTCGTCGTCGGCGCCGACGGCGTGAACTCGTTCGTGCGCAGAGGCCGCGAAGGCGAGTTCGGCACGAGCGTGGAACACCTGCAGAATCGCTTCGCCTGGTTCGGCACCACGAAGCGCTTCGAGACGCTGACGCAAACCTTCGTCGAGACCGGCGAAGGCACCTTCAATGCGCACCACTACCGGTATGCGCCAGGCATGAGCACCTTCATCGTCGAATGCGATCCGCAGACCTGGGAGCGCGCCGGCTTCGCCGGCATGGACGAGGCGGGCACCAGGGCTCGTTGCGAGCAGGTGTTCGCGGCGACGCTGGACGGCCACCCGCTGGTCGCCAACCGATCGATGTGGCGCCAATTCCCGAAGGTTCGCAACGAGCGCTGGTTCGTCGGCTCGCACGTGCTGATCGGCGACGCGCTGCGCACGGCGCACTTCTCGATCGGATCGGGGACGCGGCTGGCGCTCGAGGACGCGATCGCGCTCGCGAAGGCCTTGCGCGAGCATCCCGAATCGATCGCCGATGCGCTGGGCGCATTCGAGGCGGCACGCAGGCCGATCGTCGAGAAGCTGGTCGCGGCGGCCAACGCCAGCGCCGACTGGTACGAGCACTTTGCCGCGCACATGCGGCTCGAGCCGTGGGAACTCGCCTGGCAGTACATCCAGCGCAGCGGTCGCGTCGACGTGGAGCGGCTGCGGCGGGTCTCGCCCGCGTTCGTGGCCGGGTACGAGGCGCATCGCGCGGCCTCTGCCCGGTAGAGCGGGCACGCCGCGGATAGACTGCGCCCATGTGCGGTCGCTACGTTCTCTACGGCCCCGACGCCAGGCTGATCGAAACCTTCGACATCCGGGAACTGCCGGGCCTGCCGCCGCGCTACAACATCGCGCCCACGGCCGACATCCTTGTCGTGCTGCGCGGCGCCAGCGGCGAGCGGATCGCCCGGACGATGCGCTGGGGCCTGGTTCCGGCGTGGGCGAAGGATCCGGCGATCGGCGCCAGGCTGAACAACGCGCGGGCCGAGACGGTGGACTCGAAACCGGCGTTCCGCGCGGCGTTCGGGGCGCGCCGCTGTCTCATCCCGGCCAACGGCTTCTACGAATGGCAGGCGCCCGCGGCGGCCAGGGGCCGCAAGCAGCCGTGGTACGTCTCGCCGTCCGACCGCCCGTTCTTCGCGTTCGCAGGCCTGATGGAGCGTTGGGGGCCGCGCGAGGCGCCGCTGTACACGGCCTGCATCGTCACCACCGACGCCAATGCGCTGATGGCGCCGATCCACGACCGGATGCCGGTGATCCTCGCGCGCGGGACCTGGAGCGCCTGGCTCGACCCGGCAACGCCGGTCGCCGACGCGAGGGCGCTGCTGCGCCCGGCTCCCATCGAGGGCATGCAGGCCTGGCCGGTGTCGCTTGCCGTGAGCAATGCCCGCAACGAAGGACCGCAGCTGATCGAACGGGCGCAGGCGGCGCAGCCCTGATCAGACACCGTGGCCGCCCGCCAATGCGCGGGCGACCATGGTGTCCAGTCTCGGCGGCGGAGTCCGCAACGAGCGGGCAGGCGCTTCGGCGAGGGTTACTGCGCCGGCCCAGCGTCCACGGTCCCGTCGAGGAACAAGGCCGGATCGACCATCGCGCGGTTCAGGCTCACCGACCAGTGCAGGTGCGGACCGGTGACGCGGCCGGTGGCTCCGACCGAGCCGATGCGATCGCCGGCGGCGACCACGTCGCCGGGTTTCACCGCGATTGCGTCGAGGTGGCAATACATCGTCAGCAGGCCGCTGCCGTGGTCGAGCCAGACCGTGTTGCCGTTGAAGAAGTAGTCGCCAGTGTCGATCACGCGGCCTGCGGCTGCTGCAACGACCGGGGCACCGGTCGCGGCCGCGATGTCCATGCCGCTGTGCGGATTGCGCGCCTGGCCGTTGAAGACGCGGCGCAGGCCGAACGAACTCGAACGCTGCCCGGCGGTGGGCTGGCGCAGCCGCAACGATTCCGGGATCGCTTCGCTGCGGGTGGCCACCACTTCGACCAGGTGCGCGCGCTCGCGCTCGTAGCGGGCCAGGTCTTCGGCCGACAGGTCGACCTTGCCGGGCGCCACCCGGAGCCGCTGCTCGGCGTAGCGCACCGGCTCGATCACGAAGGGAATCCGGATCTCGGCCTCGCCCGCGCGGCGGACCGCGACGTGGCGCGTACCGGGTTCGGCGCCGAGCGCGACGCCGACCACCGCGGTCCATCGGGCCGGATCGCCGACGACCAGCACCGGCACCGCATCGAGGGTGACCTGCGGTGGTTCTGCCGATGCCCCGAGGTCGATGATCGCCACGCCGCCGGGCACGCTTCGATGCTGCGGCAGCTCGAGCGCCATCGCGGGCAGGCCGAACAGGCAGGCGGCTACCAGGGGGGCGATGCAGGTGAGGAATCGGGACATGCGTCGGATCGCGGTCGTTCGGGGGCGAAAGACCGAGTGTACGGCGGGCATGGACGGGCCGGGCGCCTGCATGATGCTGCGCGGGAAAACACAAAGGGCCTGACGTCACCGCCAAGCCCTTGAAAGTGTTGGTAGGCCGTGCTGGATTCGAACCAGCGACCAACGGATTAAAAGTCCGATGGAATGCAGTTTCCACGGTATTCCGAAGCGTTGATCTGATCCCCTGCTCCCTCGGGAAACAAGCATTGGTGCGCCTCTCCGCGATTCAGCGTATATTTCGAAATGTTGATCTTGATGCGGTCACGGTGGCTACATGGTGGCTACACGGACAAAGCCTGTACGAACATCCAGACGATTCGAGGGCGCCGTGGCGAGGAGTGCTGAGACGGGCGAGCGGCAGCGGTTTCGGTTCACGCGCGCGAGCGTGGACCGCGCGGTGTGTCCGCCGGGCAAGCAGCAGGCGATCTACCGCGATACCGACCAGCCAGGCTTGGGGCTTCGGGTCACGGCCGCCGGCATCAAGTCGTTCATCTACGAATCGAAGCTCGGCCGGCAGACGATCCGAATGACCATTGGGCCGGCGTCGATGCAGATTCGCGCGCCGCGGGACAAGAATGGCCGACCACTGGCTCCTGCCGCGGACGACGAGGCGCAACGGCTCGCGCGGATGGTGGGCCAAGGCGTCGATCCTCGGTTGGAAAAGGCAGGGCTGATTGCCGAGCAGGCTCAGCAGCGAGCCGACGCGAAGGCGGCACGTCTGCGTCTGGAACTGTCGGGCCTCCAAGCATGGACTGCCTACTGTAAGGAGCGCCGACCGCATTGGCGAGGCCGTAGCTACGTCGATCACCTGGCCTTCGTGGACGCGGGTGGCAAGGAGCGCAGGCGGTCGAAGGAGAAGATCACGAAGCCCGGGCCGCTGCGAGCACTTCTGGCCCGCCCGTTGGCGGAGATCGACGCCGCGGCCGTGGAACAATGGGTCACCAACGAGACGAGGACTCGGCCGGCGCGGGCGGCGCTCGGATTCCGGCTTCTGCGCGCCTTCATCAACTGGTGCGCCGAGCATCCCGAGTACCGGGACATTGCGCGGGCGGACGCCTGTAAGGGGCGCCGGACTCGGGAGAAGGTCGGCAAGTCGAAAGCGAAGAATGACGCCCTGCAACGGGAGCAACTGGCCGCGTGGTTCGCGGAAGTGCGCAAGCTTTCCCCGACCTTGTCGGCCTATCTCCAATGCCTGCTGCTCACCGGCGCACGGCGCGAAGAACTGATGGCGTTGCGCTGGGAGGATATCGACTTCCGCTGGGGGGGAATGCGGCTCGGCGACAAGGTCGAGGACGAGCGCACGATCCCGTTGACCCCCTACGTCGCGGCGCTCCTTCGGGACTTGAAGGCGCGCAACGAGAAGCCGCCGGCGCCCAAGAAGATCCGCCCTGGACGGCCGGTCGTCGCGCAGGCGAAGCGGAAGCCTTCGCCGTGGGTATTTGCGAGTCACAGGGCCGCGAACGGGCGCATCCAAGACCCGAACAAGGCGCACACCAGGGCGGTGCGGGCGGCTGGCCTGCCCCATGTCACGATCCACGGCCTGCGCCGCAGCTTCGGCACGCTCTCCGAGTGGGTCGAGGTACCTGTCGGCATCGTCGCGCAGATCCAGGGCCACAAGGCGAGTGCGCTCGCGGAGAAGCACTACCGGGTCCGTCCACGCGATCTGCTGCGACTCTGGCATGTCCGCATCGAGACCTGGATCCTGACCGAGGCTGGGATCGAGCCGCCGCAGGGCGAGATCGCGCAGGATAGGTCCGCGACGCTGCGTGTGGTGGGCGGCACGGACACACGGTAGGCCAACCACGCCCACGCCTATACCGACGGGAAGGGGCAGCAAGACATATGGCGACGGATAAGACTGAGGCGCCTCGCGAGCGGCTGAACCGCCTGGTGCATGACTGTGCTGACGAGATGATCGACCAAGCGAGGTCAGGTGAGTTCCCCGAAGTCGCACTCCGACTGCTTGACTACTTCATCAGTCGCGCGGTCGCGCGAGAATCGATCGACCACCGCGTTGCTATTTACGTGGCGGAAGCATTGAAAGAAGCGATCCGTCGACGTCCTGCCGGCAACGCATTCGCCTCCACCGAGACATTCATCGCGCTAGGCCTCACGCGGGCACGCAGTGGCCGTCCGTCCGGCTCCGGAGGGAAGTTGACCGACGCCGAGAGGGCAGAGTTGAACCAAGAGATCGCGCGGCTGCTCGCATCGGGCGAAAAGCGTGAGTGGATCCAAGCGTCGCTCGCGGAAACCTACGGGTGTTCCCAGACCACGATTCAGCGTCGGATGAGATGGCTGATTGAACAGATCAAGCACGCCGTGAAGCAAGCGCGTACCTCATCGGAGGGTGGTAGGCAATCACGGCACACGGACCCTTTCGTCGGGGTGTGGCTGGATGCGGTCGACCAGTGCGCCATTGACCTTGGACTCGATCGCGAAATCGTTGACGCGGTCGCCCGTCAGGTTCTGCCGTTCTGATCCGATCAAGGTCATTAATCTCATGATTTGAGACCCCGACCTTTCCTCGACTTTCGAGGGCATTCACCGTGAGATGGTGCCGTTGACGATTCTTCGGCGATGGTCACATGAACGGTGAACACAAGGCGGAAGTGGATAAGCGCTTCCCGCCGCTCGAGTTGGAGACCCGCGCGGTCGTTCCGACCGACTGCGCGGCCTACCATCTGAACCGCCAGCCGCAGACCTTGCGCGTCTGGGCGTGCCTGGAGAACGGGGCGCTGCGCCCCCTTCGGATCAACGGCAGGCTCGCGTGGCCAGTGGCCGAGCTTCGTCGCGTTCTCGGGGTCGCATCGCAGATCGCCCTGCGCGCTGGCCGAGCTGAATCAACCGCTGGATGCGAGGCGGGGGCGTGCGGTGACGAACGCTGAGTTCATCCGTCTGATGTTCGCCAAGCTGCCCGAAGGCGCGCTGCCTTGGGTGACGGCGTTCAGCAGTCCGCCGGCCGAGGTCGAGCGGGGCGCTTGGGCAGGCTGGCCAGTGCGGCGTCTCGGCGGTGTTCCGAGCGTCGGCAACACCTACGTAGCTGTCTCGTCGTTCCTCGCCTCTGGGGGCCGCTATCGGCGTCGCAAGGTCAACTTCTCCGCCATGCACATGGTCATGTTCGACGACATCGGCACGAAGGTTCCCGAGCGCTCGATCGCGCTGCCGTTCACGGTCATGGTCGAGACGAGTCCGGGCAACTGCCAGGGCTGGCTAAAACTCGACCCGCCGATCGCCGATCGCGACCTCGCCGAGCGACTGGTCGAGCGGATGGTCGCGGCCGGGCTGGCCACCGATGGGCGCGACCCCGGCATGAAGGGCGTGACCCGTTACGGGCGGCTCCCCGAGGGTACGAACAACAAGCCGCGCGAGTTGGGGCCGTGGCTGCATCGCGTCGTCGAGGTGCGCGAGCACTTGACGTACAAGGCCGACGAGATCGCCGAGGCCTACGGGCTGGATCTGGCGCCACCGCCGGCCCGGACGACGCGAGTGCCGCGCGACGCGCCGCTGCCCGACGTACTCGGCCGGCTGCACGGCCTCGGCATGTACCAGACGCCGCTGGGCGACGGCTGGCACGCGATCACCTGTCCCTGGTCGCATGAACACTCGGGGGGCGTCACGACCGGCAGCGCGTATCGCGAGCCGGCGCCCGAGAACAACATGGTGGGCGCCTTCAAGTGCTTTCACGGCCATTGCGAGGGCCGCGGGATCGGGCACCTGTTCCGGTTCCTCGATCACGTCACGACGATGGGGGCGAAGGCATGACGCATGTCGATGCTGATCTGCTTCGCCAGGCCGCCGAGATGGTGAGTGAAACGGACGCGACGCGAGACGCGACCGCACGCCGGCTGGAGGACTTCTACTGCTACCTGCCGCGGGGGCAGTACCTGTATGCGCCCACGCGCGAGCTGTGGCCCGGCGCCTCGGTGAACGCCGCCGTGGCCGACTGGCCTGCCGACCCGATGAAACCGGCCAAACGCATGGCGCCAGCCGCCTGGCTCGCCAAGATGCGTCCCTTGCACCAGATGACGTGGGCGCCGGGCGAGGCCGAGGTGATCGAGAACAAGCACATCGACGCGGGTGGATGGATACCGGAGCCGGGCGCGCGAGTGTTCAACCTCTACCGGCCACCGATGCCGCTGCACGGCGACCCGTCGGACGTGCTCCCCTGGCTCGATCACCTGCGCCTCATCTACCCCGACGACTGGGAGCACATCGTCCTGTGGCTTGCGCAGCGGGTACAGCAGCCGGGCGTCAAGGTGAACCACGCACTCGTCTTCGGCGGGCAGCAAGGCATCGGCAAAGACACGCTGCTCGAGCCGGTCAAAGCGGCTGTCGGCGAGTGGAATACCCACGAGATCAGTCCAGGCCAGATGATGGGCCGGTTCAACGGATGGGCGAAGGCCGTCATCGTGAGGGTATCCGAGGCGCGCGACCTCGGAGACTTGGATCGGTTTGCGTTCTACGACCACAGCAAGGCGTACATCGCCGCGCCGCCCGACGTGATCCGCGTGGACGAAAAGCACCTACGCGAGCACTACGTGATGAACGTGATGGGCGTCGTCATCACAACGAACCACAAGACCGACGGCATTTACCTGCCGGCGGACGATCGCCGCCACTACGTGGCTTACGCTACCACTTTCGCCGATTGACCTCGCGCATCAGGTCGATCTCGAGATCGCGCTCGGCCAGCAACCGCTTGAGCTTCGCGTTCTCCGTCTCCAGCGCCTTCAGACGCTTCACGTCACTCGGCTCCATCCCGTTGAAGTGTTGGCGCCAGGCGTAGATCGTCTGCTCGCTGACCTTGTTCTTCTTGGCCGCGGCGGCCACCGAAGTCTTCTCGGCCTCCCGCAGGATCGCAACCATCTGCTCTTATATGGACGCCCCCCAAGACGCAAGCGCTTTGCATGTGTGGTTAGCCGCATCGGTCGAGCTGCAGTCTTATATCCGGCCTGTTGCTGCAGGCGCTGCCTGCTGGCCCTGATGGAATTCGCTGAGAGGGGCCTCTTCTTCGGTACGAGCTTTTCGCTCCCGAGCAAATTCAGGCTTCGCCTCTCCCGGTCCAACCTATTCAGCCATCACACCTTGATCGCGCTGCCTAAACTCTTAGCTGTCTGGGCGCTGTTTTCCAGTTATGCAGTCACGACCGGTCGGCCATTGTGAAGGTACGTTCGTTCGTGCGCGAGCATCGCCCAGATCGTGCGAGCCAGCTTGTTGGCCAGTGCGACGACGGCCACATTCCAAGGCCGTTCTCGCATCAACCGCTCGAGCCAGGCCGAGTGCTCCTTCTGCCGAGCCATGACTGCGCGCGCGCAGTGGATCAGCATTGCCCTCAAGTATGAGTTTCCTCGTTTGCTGATGTTCAGCAAGCGCACCCGCCCGCCGGTCCCGCTGTGACGCGGCACAACGCCCAGCCAGGCGGCGAACTCTCGACCTGAGCGGAATTCGCGTGCATCACCGACCGCGGCAACAATGGCGGTGCTTGTCAGCAATCCGACACCGGGCACAGCAAGCAGTCGCTCACAGCGCTCATCTGATCGCCTGTAGACGTCGAGTTTGCGCTCGATGTCGTCGGCTCGCGCAGTGAGCAGTTGAATCAATTCAAACTGACTGCGGAGTGCTTCGATCACCATCGCCGGGATCTTCCCCTCCAGGCGCTCGAAGGCAACAGGCAATTGCTTTACGCACCAATGGCGTCCCTCGGGAAGGTCAATGCCAAGTTCGTAGAAGACGGCTCGCAGCTGATGCAACTGGGCCGTGCGGGCCTTAATCAACCCGTCGCGCATACTGTGCAGCGCCAGGATCGCTTGCTGGCCCTCGCTCTTCACTGGCACAAAGCGCATTTCCGGGCGCTGCGCAGCCTCCCAGATTGCTCGCGCATCCGCAGCGTCGCTCTTGTTGCCCTTCACGAACGGCGCCACGAATTTGGTCGCAATGAGACGAACCTCATGGCCCAGCTGTCGAAGCTGCCGTGCCCAGTGGTGCGAACTACCACATGCCTCCATCGCCACGACACTGGCTTGACGGTTGGCGAAGAAGGGCATCATCTCCGATCGCGTCAACTTCAGGCGCGTGATCTCCCCTGTCTCGGGATCGACGGAGTGCAGTTGGAAGATGCGCTTGGCGATGTCCAGTCCGATCACGGCGAGCATGGCAGTTACCTCCGATGGGTTGCCTCCACATCATCCCCGAGAAGAACTCGGGAGGCGTCCATGCCATCTTCAGTGAAGCGGCTCTTTCTCATCGGCTCTTCCCTTGCGATGAAGAGCCATCTTTCCAGAAACTAGCTGACCGAAGAAGTCGGGCAGGTCACTCGCGCTTTCGCGTTCGTTTGACCGATAAATTCAGTCCGAGATCGACTAGCTGAATCGCTGCACTTGCTTCAGTTCGATGTCTGAATCAACGCATCGCTACGAGTGAGTTCGTTCGAGTCATGCAGACCTTCCTTAGTGCGCTTGCCGCTTGGCGGATCGATCGCTCCTGCAGACTGTGGAACCCAGTGTTCGCCTGGAAGTTGCGAGACAATGCTGTTGTCGAGTTTGTCGAGCAACAGATATAGCATCGTCTTTTCGCGTGGGCTCAGTGCCCCAAGCACCCGGGATTCGATCTGACTGATCTCGGCTACGATCTCGTCGTGAACGCGGCGTCCGCTGCGCGTTAGGCACAGACGCGCACGACGTCGATCCTTTGGATCCGCCTGGCGGCTCACCAACTTCCTCTCCGAGAGCGCGGCAAGTGCACGGGTGATGCGAAATGGGTCCGTCGAGGTCCGTCGCGCAAGTTCTTTGGCCGACAACGGTTCATACCGACCGATTACGCCCATTACGCGCCAAACCCCTACCGACAGTCCGTGTCGCTCATGTGTAGGCATCAGTGCTGCCCCCATTCGGCTCGCCAAGAGGGCGAGCCGATAGGCCAAACGCTGCTCAAGCATGATGAGTCCATCGTGGTAGTCACTTAGGATGTCTTCTTGCACTTGCACTACCTCCGGATGCAGCTCCATTGAGTCTGCCCTGCGAAATTCATCCTACCGCCGCTGCGGTTTGCGATGATCGATCGAGCGATGGCGGCGACACCGTCACCGACGCGATGAGCAGCCATTGGCGCGCTGCCAACCCAAGAGCGAAAGAAAGTCGCCTGATGCGCCCGCGGACGATGGTGCGCAGCAGCCTGCTGCAGGTTGTAGCCCGCCACACACAGCACCGCATACAGCGCATCGCCCAGGCTACCTGCCAACCAGCACCGGTTCATCCGATGATCGGTCTCCAAATGTCCGATCGCCGGCCCGATCGCCTGGCGGCGCTCGAGCCACCGCCGCTGCTGCGCCGTCATCGACTTGAAGCGCCCGCGATGGATGATCTCGACTCCCGGCGCCGGTGCGATCTTCGACCACTACTGATTGTCCAAGTCGTTCGGATATTCTTGCACTCAGACTTCGAGCGATCATATCGCTCGGGCCGCCCGCAGCTTATGCGACAAGGACACGGATCGATCGTGTGGAATAATGATTTGCGTGCTGCCTCTGGGCCTACACAGAGACTGAAAGTGTAGTCACGGCGAGTGCTACTAGAATTTGTAATGGAAGCAGCCATCGAAAATTCATCGGGGGGGGGTGCGGCAGAAATCTTGGACGGTTTAAGCAGCGAGCGCGAGATTCCTACGGTACTCGATGGGGCTGCAGGAGCCCAGCGAGATCTTGATCCGCGCTTCGTTGTACCAGCGGATGTAGGAGTCTAACGCCGCGATGAACTCTTCGATGGTCGTGGACAGCCAGTTACGCGCGTAGAAAAGCTCGGTCTTCAGGCGGCCGAAGAAGCCTTCGCACGCGGCGTTGTCTGGTGAATAGCCCTTGCGCGACATCGAGCGAACCAGCCTCGCATCAGCGATCCGTGACAGCCATCCAGGCCACCGGTAATGGCCGCCGCGATCGGAATGCACAACGGGCCGATCGCCGCTGGCGGAGACCGTCTCGATGGCAGCGTCCAACATCGTGTTGACGAGCTCGGCGTCCGGGCGCGTTCCGATCGACCAGCTGACGACCATGCCATCGAAGCAATCGACCATGGGGGATAGGTACACCTTGCCGGCCGGGATCTGGAACTCAGTGATGTCTGTGAGCCACTTCTCGTTCGGCGCAGTCGCGCTGAAGTCGCGGTTCAGGAGGTTGTCCGGTGCCGGACTGATCTCGCCCATGTACGAGCCGTAACGACGGCGTTTCCTCGTAACGGCGACCAGGCACTCCTGCTTCATCAGGCGCCGCACGACCTTCTCTGAGATGTTTACGCATTGCCTGGTCAACGAGGCCTGCATTCGGCGGTAGCCGTAGCAACGATAGTTGCGCTCGAAAATGTCGGTCATGACGCGACGCACATCGACGTACTTGTCCGCGACGTCGAGCCGGGCTCGATGGTAGAAGTAGGAGCTGCGGGGCAAGCCCACTTCTCGGAGTAGCTCCGGCAGCGCGTACGTCGGTCTCAGGGCATCAACCAGCTGCGTCTTCTCCCGGTTCGTCAGGAGCCGCCGGTCGATGCCCAGGTCTTTTTTTAGGAGTTCATTCGCCTTCTTCAGCAGGTCTTGCTCGAGCCGTAGGCGCCGGATGTCTTGTCGAAGCGCATCGACCTGCTGTTCCAGCTCGGCTCGTTCAGGGCTTGGCGGGGAATCTTGCTTGCGCTTCATGGATGCGGATGTGTCATGGCCGAGTAGCTGATTCTTCCAGTTGTACAGCGATGGCCGAGACACGCCCAGCTCTTGAGCCACCGACTGCGCGCTTCCTTGTCGCATGCACAACTCGATGACCGCGGACTGCTTCATTGCAGGCGTCAGCTCCCGGGATCGGCCAACAACGCGGGTGCGAGTCTGCGGATGCAGTTCTTGGACCCACGCAGGAAGCAATGTCCGCGACGGATAGCCCAGCGCCTTGATCGTCGCCGCAAGGCAGCGGCCGTGCTCCAGGTAGTGTTTGACGGCCGATTCCTTCTGTGCCAGCGAGTACTTCGGCCGGCGCACGTAGCCGGCAGATAAGTCAAGGCGTTGCTCATACTCCCGATGCCAGTGTTTGAGCGCGTTCTTCGTCGGGTAGCCGAGCTGACGAATGGTCAGGCCGACGCGTTTGCCCAGCTTGATGTAGAGCCGCACAGCTCGAAGCCGATCCGCGTATGAATACATGAACTACCCCTCCAGGTAGTCCAAGATTCCTGCCGCACCCCAGGGTCTCCTTTCAGGGTGTCTGAATTCTGAGATTCTTGCCGATGCCTTCCGCCGGATCAGGTAGGTCCAGCGTGGCAACTGCGGTTCCTAAAGAAGGTGTGATCAACGCCTCAAACGCAACGTCTTCATCAGATCGAAGATCTTGATCTCGCCCATACCTTCCCGCTTCGCGCAGGAACACATCGATGCATCCGCGCCGTATCCAACCCCTACCTGGGCGATCTCGCGCATAGGCCGGCGCAACGCCAACTGCGAATTCGTCACAGCACGGTGACGGTGAGTTCTCTGCGAGTGTCTCGGTCTGAACAGGGCACAGCCTAAACGTCGCTTGATGCTGCAAAAGCTTATCAGATACATCACCATTTCGCGCTTCGGCGCCGGCCGTCCTACTTTCTTGGACAGCCTCCTGCAGAATGGTTCTTTCTCCAGGCACATCTCGGAGACCTGCTGCTTCCACCCCGCACTCTCGTCCTGCGCCTGCTTCCACTCCTGCGCATGGTTAGGTTGCAGCCCGAACTTGAGCTTATTCGAGCAGTAGAACGTCTGCCCCGGAATGCGAAGCTGGCATACTAGACCCCTCACGGATGTGCTGAATTCCGACTGCTTGAGCACCGCCACGATTCTCTCGACCGAAAACAGACCCTTCCTCACAATAAGGCCCTCGTTCTCGCGAAGGGCGGTCTGCTGAAAAATAAATGCTCAGCGTCGCACGGGATTCCAGATACACATCAAATTCACTGTCTACTGATATTTGCCTCTCTAAAGAACTGCGACCAACGCATCGCCTCAGCCTTTAGCAGGCTATCAGTATTCTCCGGAGAGGTTGGCTCCGAGACAATTGCGCCAACGGCCTCAAGCCGATTCCGCACCTCTGGATCACGGATTGCCTTATTGAATTCTTGGTTCAACCTTTCCACTACGGGACGAGGCGTTTTCGCAGGTACTACGATTGCATACCATGAGACGACTTGAGCATCCGGAAATCCGGCTTCAGCGAACGTGGGTGTATCCGGTAATTCCACAACACGTTTTGGCGCTGCAACGGCCAAAGGTCTCAACAAACCTTTGCTTATTAAGGGGTTGGCGATCGACAACGGCGACATTGTGAACGAAAGACGCCCACTAATTAGGTCCGGAATACCGAGTGGTATGCCCTTATATGGAATAGGGACAAGGTCAATTCCTGCTGTCTTCTTCAACATCTCGGTATTAAGATGCATCGAAGTTCCGATTCCTGGCATGAGGTAATTTACCTCGCCCGGGCGCTGTCGAACATGTTCGACAAATTCCTTCAGCGTGTTAACGGGCATTGCCGCTGGCACCAATGCGACAACAGGGGCCGTTGCAAGTATAGCGACCCCTTTGAAATCCCCTACCGGATCATAGTTCGCAGCACTTGAGAGACTTGGGTTAGTCACATGACTAAGAGTTGCTAGGAGCGCCGTGTAACCATCTGGTGCGCTATTAGCGACAAGAGTGGCGCCGAGTGAACCTCCGGCACCCGGTTTCACTTCAACAACCATTGGGTTTCCCCAGTTCCTGCCAATCCGCTCTGCGATGATGCGTGCAAATGCGTCGGGTGTACCGCCCGCCGGAAATGGAACGATTACACTGACGGGTCGAGTCGGGTACTCTTCAGCATGTACACCCGCTGTCATAACACCGGACAGGGCAACGCAACACGCAGCCATAATTTTGGGGACCATTTGCTCCTCCTTTGCTTTGATGTCACATGGGCAAATTATTCATCGAAGATCAAGCTGGATACGACTGTGCACTTGTCTGCACGGTGACGAGTTGCAGGTCAGTGAACTCGGCAATCGCCGCTTTTCCGCCGAACCGACCGAATCCACTAGCCTTAATGCCACCGAACGGCAACTGCGGTTCCCCGCTCACGGTAGCTCCGTTGATGTGACATACGCCGGCGGCCAGTCTCTGCGCGACGGTCAGCGTACGACTGAGGTCACGACCGAAGACTGCAGCCACCAATCCGTACTCGGTGTCGTTAGCGACGGTCACCGCCTGATCCGTGTCACGCACACGCACGATAGCGGCAACAGGGCCAAATGATTCTTCCTCATACACACGCATTCCGGGTTTAACCCTATCTAGGACGATTGGAGTTAGGAAAGCACCTTCAACATGCAGGGGGGTATGTAGCACTGCACCCTTATCAACCGCGTCGTGTACCAACCCCTCAATACGCTTTGCGGCTTCGCAACTGATTAAAGGTACGAGCGGGCCTCGAGAATCCGATGTATCGGGCGTCCGCAAGGTAGCGACCTTAGTAGTGAGGTGACAAACGAAATCGTCAGCGACTGCCTCATCGACAACGATGCGCTCGGTCGACATGCAGATCTGACCTTGATTACCAAATGCACCGAAGGCTGCAGCCGACACGGCTTGCTCAAGGTCTGCATCTGCAAGCACGATTAGCGATGATTTACCGCCAAGTTCTAGTACTGCGGGCTTCAGATGGCGCCCTGCTAACTCGCCGACAATACGACCAACTCGCGTGGAACCTGTGAAATTCACGCGGCGCACTGCAGGATGCGTAATCAATGCCTCCACAATTCCTGGGGCCATCTGCGCCTCATGTGTGACGACGTTAACGACTCCGTCTGGGAAACCCGAATCACGGAACAGCTCACCGATCATCCAGTGCGTTCCTGGGCAAAGTTCGGAGGCTTTGAGTACCACGGTATTTCCGCAGACGAGCGGGGTTGCGATCGCGCGTATGCCCAAGAGCAGTGGCGCATTCCAGGGTGCCATACCAAGGACCACCCCAGCCGGTCGCCGCACCGCTAACGCGATCCGTCCGGGTATATCAGACGGAATTACCTCACCAGTGATCTGGGTTGCGAGCGCCGCGACCTCCCGCAGCATGCCTACGGCACCCATCACATTGTGTTTTGCCCAGCTTGCGGCAATGGCAGTCTCGTCGAGCATCGCCTGCATGAAGACGTCGGCTCGCTTATAGAGTAGGTCGATGGCACACTGAAACTTAGCGCGACGGTCATTCGGAGTCATAACCGACCATGCCGGAAATGCTGCCGCTGCTGCATCAGCAGCGGCACGGGCGGCCGCGATGTTGGCGGCCACGGCACGTGTGACCACTGCTCCGGTAATTGGACTGCGCCGCTCGAAAAGTGGGGCCGACGTCGTATCGGAGCAGGTAGTCTCGACCATTTTTGATCCTCGTGAGGAAAAGTGTCCTCTCACAGGTGCGCGACCCGCACATGAAGGACGGCCGAACGACCACGATCGAGTGCCGTAAGACACCGGACAATGGCTGGCTCAACCTCATCCGGCTCGATAAGTTGCTCGCCGTACGCACCCGCCGCCTCAGCAATGCGCGCAAAGTTTGGGTCTGGAGCAAGCTCCGACTGAAAGACATTCGATCTTCGAGCGTCACCGTCTGGATACATACGTAATGTCGCTTCCTTAACCGCCGCCCAGCCACCGTTATCCAGTACGATGCTGAAGATAGGGAGGCCGTACTGACGAGACACTGCGTATAGTGAACTGGGATTGCCGAAATAAAAGCTACCGTCACCGACTACATGGAGGACACGGCGATGGCGTTGCGCAAGCTTGTAGCCAAGCGCCATGCCTCCCGAGTACCCGAGTCCGCCTCCTGACAAACCCAGCAGAGTGCCAGGTCGTGTACGATGTATTTGCTCGAATACCACAGGTGCGTTACGGATAGCTTCATTGATAACAACATCCTCGATGTTTATCGCCCGCCCAAGTGCGGCACAGATGTAGTGCGGATTCAGCGCACCGGGCACGCCAGGATGACGAGCCATCTCGGCAATAACACGGATGTGTTCCGCGCGCATGGTAGCCATCTTCTCGACACGTCGCGCCGCTCTTGCTGTGAACGCCGGGGTGGCCAACCCTTGTACTGCGTCGATGAGAGCAGTCAACCACTCCGCGCTATCGCCCTCGATCCGCAGATCGGTTGCGAAGTTCCACATTGGAAGGTTCTGCTTAATTGCATCGACGTCTATTTGTACCCAAAAAGCATCAGGGTTCACGCGGGTAGTCTTGGGCACCCATGGGACGTCAACATCGACTAATAGTCCGAAGTCAGCTGTCTCCGCAAACTGCGATGGTTGGTAACCACCGAAGCATGGTGAGTCTCGTGAAATATTTAGGTGCACAGTGTTGAACTCACACACCCGAACACCAGCTAGCTGTGCCAGACGATCAATGAGACCTGGTGTAGAAGTCTGCCGACCAGCGTACGCAGTAACGAGCAGTGGCTCGTTAGCCGCCACTAGGCGCCTCGCAACATTCTCCACCACCTCGCGGACTACTCCGCTACGTTTAACTGCGCTGTGACGTCCTGGAGAATACGGCCGGGCCCGTGCATAATCGCACTCGCTCGCCAGGATTTCCCGAGGCAGCATCAGGTAGGCTGGACCCATCGAATCGCTATGCATCACTGAGCACGCCCGTGCAATGACCTCCTTTGTGATCTCGCCGGCGGGCAACGTATACTCCCATTTGACATATGGCCGCACCAAACTGCCCTGGTCAAATGGCTCCTGGATAAAATGCACGTAGGTATCACGCCCTCCAAGCAGCTCGTTATAGCTTGAGAATGGCGCACGCCCCGCCATCAGCAGCACCGGCAGGCGAGCACGGAATAGGTTATGCATCGCACTTGCCGCATTGGCGGTACCCACATCTACATGCACCGCCACCGCCTGTCCGCGTCCAGTGGCTGCGGCGTAGCCCCCGGCCATGTGTACTGCGGTGTTCTCATGAGGGCACAAGACCACCTGAGGCGAGGCGCGATCTTCCTGATGCCAGCGTGCCAGTTCTTCGATAAGCGGGACATGGTCAGTGCCAAGATTGCCGAAGATGTACTCGATGCCCTGCTCAAGCAAGGCCTCAAGTAGAATGTGGGCTGCACTGCGACGTTGATGAGTGGCAGTTCTCATAGTCTGCTTGCCAAATTCTTAGTGCGCCGCCAAGAAATAGAAGAAGTCCCTTGCTCAGCGTCTTTTATCTTTTCGGTCATATCCGGCTACACGGTAGTTGCCGCGGCGACGCGCGGACTCTCTTCTCGAGCAAGCAGCCCACCTCGGCGCCGACGCAAAGGATCAGTTCCTTGCAGCTCGCCGGCATCGCTGGTCGCCGTGACTAGAACTCCATGGGCGCCGCTGTGGTGCAGGACCATGCCCGCTTCCCGCGACCAATATTCGTCGAGGCAGTCGTGAAAGGCACGAGCCTTTTGAGGCAGCACCGCAAGATCGAACATCTCTATAACATCCTAAAGCTAGCATCTGTTTGGTTGAAAGACGCAGCTCACAGCCCCGTTTCCCGACACAATCTGGCGCTCGGATGCGACCTGCGCGACGCCGTCACCATAAAGAGCCTAGTGGATGGCCGCTTAAGCGAATGCAAGCCATCGTGCTTGAGTTGAATGCGCGTCATACGCGTGCCGCGGACCCAGCGGGCCATCGATCCACGGCACTGAACCCACCGTCACTCGCCCCGTCAGCGCAGTTTCCATCCTGACGTTTTGAGCAGCGTGCATCTGCTGGATCGATTCGACGCCCGAGGCTCGCGGATGCGCGATAAGCCTGCCTGAGTGTTCCCTCTCGAAGTGGTCCCAATATTTGCACATAGTCAGTTGAGGAGTGCACCGATCGCAATCAGTCGCTTGTTGAAGCGCCTCGACATCCTCTCCGTTAAGACCTTCCTCTGGGCGGAATTGGCTTAGCATCTGTTCAGGCAGTCTCGGCTACCAGGAACTCAGCTTTGGACCCCTCCAGGGCGCATCCGTGTCCAGACCGGTCGATGCACTCCTGCTCGAATCGTCGCGTACTTCATAAAGAAATCACCGACGGCAGACGCTGCGCCTACCATCGCCATCACGCCAGGGGAAGGGGGTTCGGAGCCACCGTTCCACACCAAGTAACTTGGAACTACGAAACCGATTACTAATATCCCACCGTAAAAATAAGGAGCAAGGCGACCGGCCACGAAGTCACGGACAGAACGACGCGCAGCATTGCTTTCATTCGTGTACGCACCGTACAACTCTAGCGCGAGAAGCAAGCCGACCACCGCCGTGACTCCAATCCACAGAAACATTAGTTGGTTAGCTTGCTCTTGGCTGGCTTCGATCGCCCGCGCCACAAGCACGGTAGCGACTCCACCCCGCACTGCGTACGCCACATAGAGCGCTGGATGTAATGGGGAGTTCCAAAATGGGATTGCCTTAGATGTTGTGTAGACAAAACCCATATAGCCAATGAGGATCACCATACCAACTAACGCAAGAGCGCTCCCAAACTTCGCCGGTATCGATCCCGCCACCCACATCCCCTGAATTTCAAGCGCTGCTGGCAAATGGAGAAGACCACCCAACAAAAACAGCGTCAGACCAAGAAAACCGCGAGCAATCCATGAGGTCTTTACCCTCGTTGCCATACGCCAGAAACGTGCTGGATGACCAAGAAAACCGAGATGCGTCAAGCCTCCAATAAGACCAAGTGAATAGGACAAGAGCAACCCTGTGGGGGAATTAAACAATAACGATATCAACCAACCACCCGCCGCAATCCCGACTACGAAATGACCGACAACCATTAGCACACCGCGCCCTTCACCCCATTCGCGCTGGGGGCGCAGTTGGTTACGCAAGTCAGCGATCATCTGCTCATATTTCACACGTGGATCAGACATAGCCTCTCCTCAGTTGAGAGCCCCTCATCCATAAGCTCCACACGCTCCACGACCACGTAGGCAACTTTCGTCTAACGGAAGAGGCGTCCTTACGTCGGTAGGTAATAGACGCTTGGTTTTGTACCCGCTTCGGGCTGTAGTGTGAAGCCCGCGCGCTTCTTGATTAATTTAGACACCGTACTGGTCGGATCCGACAAATCTCCAAAGACTCGAGCGCTGGTAGGACAATTACTAACACACGCCGGGTCCTGGCCGCCCTTGACTCTGTCTCGACAGAAATTGCACTTCATCACGACATTGGTCTGATACCGACTCGTGCGCAGTTCCTCAAATGGTGTGGGACCTTGCACAAAGTAACTTTGCTGCTTGTCGTTAAAATAACGATTCCCGTATGGGCACGCCATCATGCAAGCACGGCAGCCAACACACTTATTATGATCGATATCGACAATACCATCATCCCAGACAAAGCTTGCACCGGTCGGACAAGCCTCAACACACGGCGCCTCATCACAGTGGTTACAAAGCACCGGTAGAAATGTGAGAGTCGCGGTTGGATAATTACCCTCCTCCTCCTTTAGAACACGAGCAAAGTACACGCCAGGCGGTGTACCATTCTCGGCTTTACAAGAAAGCTGACAGGCATAACAACCAATGCAGCGCTTAAGGTCGATCACCATTCCATATCTCACCTTCTGTCCTCCACAGGTGTGATGCGTACCTTCACGCACAAGTCGAGGTTCAGGTTATTCGGACTCACGTGGTCAAAATCAATCTCAAGCAACTCGTTAAAAAAGACCCCCTTATTCTTAGCCACAGGCATGCCATCGCTCCAGTGTCCGGCGCACGCCCCAATACCTAATCCTTCAACGTGAATCATTTCGCTCAACCGCAAGCGTCCTTTTACTTTCTTGCCTGATTCGTTCTCAACCCACACTAACTGCCCATTTCGCAACCCATGTCGTGCCGCAGTCTCGGCGTTGATTGTCACGTTGTACGAGTGCGGATCCAGTCGGGCTGCCTCATCCAGCCAAGGATTTTCCATCGTGTAGCTATTCGTATGAACGATATCTCGGTAATAAAAAGCGTAGAAATCAAAACCCGGTGCCTCGCATTGATGGGATCCACACGGCAGAAAGCTCGGTAAAGGTTCATAGTATTCTCGAGGAATACTAATACCGAGTGGCTCGCAAATTGCAGTTATCTTCTCCCAAATGGAGACCATTGGTTCCCAATAAATGGGTACCCGCACGTTGACGAAAGGGCGCCAATAGACCTCCTCAGGTTCCTTCTTCCACTTAATCAGACCGTGTACCTTGAACCAGTCAAGGCCACGGTCGGGGCCAAAGTTCGACTTCAACTCCATATCGCAGATTTCTTCGAAGGTATAATTTCTTTCTGGGGCAAGGCGATAGGGTGCCTGTAGGTTCATCGACGCGTTGTAGGCCGCATTAAAATCAGCGCGTATACCTAACCGATCCGCGAGCTCCAAGAGCACGTCCGTAAAGGGTCGCTGCTCTGCCTCCAGGGGTAGTACTGGTTGGCGAATCGGCCAGCACCATTCACCCATTCCGGCCGGCAAGCTGAAGATAAATGGGAAATTCGAGCGAGAATCCAGCGTTTGCAGATAACTCGCGTCCGGTAACACAATGTCGGCGAACTGGGAGGTTTCAGTGAGAAAAAGATCGAAGGAAACAATAAATTTGTATCGCTCAAGCGCCTTGGCCGCGGCCTCACTGTTTCCTATTGCCATCATAAGGTTGGAGCCGAAATTGACGAGAACCTCCGGCCGATAGGGGAGTCGAAACTTCTCCCAAAGGACTTCCTGATCGCTAGAGCCAAAGAACGGTGAAATCATGCCCAATACAAAAAGATCCTGTAGTCCCAAATTCGTCGGGATTCGCGGCTCGGCTGCAGGATAGGGGTAGTGCTGCCCCATCCACATGCCGACTGTCATGAGGCCGTCGTCATCAGGCTTTGGTACATAGCGTAACTGCCCCGTTTCCGGAAAACCTTTGCATGCAGGATTAAAGCCCAAGCATCCCCCGACCACATCAGCCGCACCAACTAGATGATTTAGTAGATTTACTGCTATAAAGTTGTAAGTCGAATTCATGTGCCCCTGGTTACCGCGAAACGCGATTGCGGCTACTGGCCGATGCGGTAATGTGGTACCTTCGATAGTAATCGTGCTGCCTATGCTTGCTTCCGACGAGAACTCGCGAGCAATGCGGCGAATGCTCGCCGCCGGTACGGTGCAAACCTTCTCCGCCAGCTCCGGTGTAAAGGATGTAAGATGCGCCTTGAGCTTAGTGAAGGAAGTTGTACACTTCACGCCATTCACAATGAACTCACCCTCAAGCGCCATGTCTGCCGCCGCCACTTCAGAGAACGGTCGCGCGGCATTTGCAGCGGTATCCCATACCAACGGCTGCTTGGTCTTAACGTCGCGCATATAGCGCTTACCGGGACCGATGAGATAAGGACCGTTAGTGCGCGCCTGTAGATACGGTCGATCCACAGAATTCAACTCGTTAACAATGACATTGGCCATCGAAAGCGCAAGCATTGCATCGGTCCCGACGCGCAGTGGCACCCATTCGGTCGCCTTTCCGCCGGCAAAGTTGGCTATGGGATCCACTACGATCATCTTCATTCCACGTGCGCGCGCATCGGCAGCAAGCCCCATGTTCGAGCATGAAGCGTGGCCTGCGCTGTGCCCCTTTGATGCACCAAAGTAGATTGCGTAGTTACAGTATGCAAAATCGGGGACGACCGACCAAGACGCGTGCATAATTCCGCTAATCAGGTGTGCCGCATTACCGCAGTGCAACCCCGCGCCGGAGGCTGAAATATTTGGCGTGCCGAAAGCGGCAGCGAATGCGTGAAAAGGCATTCGGCTGGCCATCACGGTGGTTGTACGCTGGATGACCAATTTACGCGGATCCTCTTGGCGCACCTGCGCGAGAACGCCAACTATTTCGTCTAGCGCTTCATCCCAAGAGATTTCCTTCCAACCGGGATCTTCATTGATTCCTTTTTTGGGATTGGTACGACGCAGAGGCTTTGTCAGCCTGTTCGGATCATAATGAGTCATGATTCCCGAAACGCCCTTACCACATAGCTTCCCCTTCCCGACTGCCGACTTCGGATTACCTTCGATTTTGACCACAACACCATTGACGCGATGGGCGAGGATTGAGCAGGAGCCGTAGCACAGAGCGCACGACGAGGCGATCCAGCTGTCGTCTTGAATCGTCGGCGATTTTTGTGTGGCGGTAATCATTGGAGGAATATTCCTTTATAGCGGAGAGGTTCAGCCCCCCTCTATAGCACCTAACATAATAATTTCGATATTAGCCTGCACTCCGGCCGACACTGGTACGCCAAGTTCCTCTACCAACCCACCATTGATAAACACGCGACACTGACTGACTAGCCGATTCTGGCTGTCTATCGCGTCCTTCAAAAAATCGCTATCGAAGTGCTCTCTAAGGCGCACAATCAGATCTAGTAGTGTGAAACCAGATGGTAGGTCAACGACAAGCGGTCGCGGCGCACTATTCAGCGATAAGGTCCCAAATAACCAGACGTGCGCCGGCACTCTTTCTGACGTCGATACCTGAGGTTCCACCCAGACTGGCGGCTCCGTCAATGACTTCGCGCTAATAGCGGCCGCATCCCAACGGATGTTCACGAGATCTCCTAATCGGACTAGATAAGTGCAATTAGATATCCGTTTTGACTGGATCTACATTAAACTCACTGCCCTTGTTTGTGATGATGGCCTGCTGCTCGACGGACGACCCTGGGCCGTCGGTCGTTGGAATGAAATCCATGCTCTTTTTCCTCTTATTTCGCCCTAATACCGGAGCAACTTCGTGCTTAAGCCTAGCGGAGCCTCCTTGATCTGACACAGATTCCGCCACCTGTGCCCGCCTGCAAAGTGCACGTTTGTCGATCTTTGTCGCGGCCGGATTCATCGGCATTGAATCAAGCAGGATAAGGCGCTCGGGGTGCTTAAATCTTGCAAGACCGGCCGCAGTCAGATGTTCCTGGATAGCTTCCAACGTGAGTCGTGTGCCCGCCTTTGTCACAACCGCCGCACAGACGCGCTCGCCCATCTCGTCATCGGGTAGACCAATTACTGCAACCTCGGCAATACGTGGATGTCTTAGGATCGCGCTCTCGACCTCAGCCGGGACAATGTTTTGGCCGCCGCGAATTATGAGCTCTCGAATGCGCCCAGCAAGCCAGAGGTAGCCATCGTCATCCATGTGCCCGAAGTCACCTAATGCGAAATAGCCTGACTCCCATGCCTGTGCTGTAGCAGGCTCGTCGTCCACAAAGCCGCCGACAGAATGAGGGCCCCGCGCGAAGATACGCCCTGGGACACCCGGTACCACTGCGGCTCCCTGGTCATTGCAAATGCGCAACTCGGTGCCTGTCAGTGGACGCCCGACGCCAGCTAACCGCACATGCTGTGGGTCGTCGATCGCGGTGCTTGCTAATGCGCCGTAGTCGGAAGCCCCATACCCTTGGATCACTGTCACACCGAGGGCATGTTCGACTTCGGCTGCGATCTCCGGAGCGAGGATAGCGCCAAAGCTCGTGACAATACGTAGGGACGAAAAATCATACTGTCCTAACCGATCGTAAGCGAGAAGTCGATGTAGGAGTGTCGGCACGAATACGGCGCAGGTTACGCGCTCGGACTGAAGTAGGCGACAGACTGATTCCGGTTCGAAATAATCAATAAGCACGATTTTCGCGCCGACTTGCGGTGCAGTATGGTGCACGATAAGATCGCAATTGCCGGCGAAGATCGACACGATGCCTGCGATGACGTCATTGGACGTGAGCCGAAGTCGATCAATGTAGATACGCCCGGATGCCATCCGGGCGCACGCCGTATGCTCGATTAGGCGAGGCACTCCCGTCGTCCCGCTTGTTGTAATAATCGATGCATAACCGTACGGTTCGAAGCGGCGCCCGTCGAGAGCACGTGTGATCTCCAGCGATGTGCCGGGCGAAACCAGCCAGGACTCAATGTCGATGGCATGAGGTAACGGTGGTTTCCCGATCGACAGTAATTTGATCGACGGCCCGGCGCCAGCACGATAGACATCGGCCAGTTCAAGCGCACGACTCCTGTTCGATAGAACGACACCGGCTAACTGCAGCTGCCCGACGATGGCCCCAATCTCAGCGCGCGAGAATGACGGTGGTATGAGTAAAGAAATTACTCCTGCTTTTTCCATCGCTAGCCGAAGCAGCATCAGCATTGCGGAATTGGGTGCCTGCAGCGCGAGAATGTCACCCTTCACCAAGCCGCAGCGCACCAAGCCTAGCGCGAGACGGTCGATAGCTTGAACTGCAGATCTCCACGTAAATCTGTCAGTTCCAAATGCAAGCGCATCGCCATCGGGAAACCGCCTCGCGTTCTCTTCCCAAAAATCTACCGGATACTGAGGTATCCAATAGCCCGCTTGCTCATACTGAGCAATGATTTCTTTCGTATAACGTGCAACTCGCGTCACAAATGATCCTCGTTTTTGTCTTTACACCTGGAGCGCTAAGTTAAACGCCTGTGTAACACTCTCAATTGCGTGCATTGCCTGTTTCGGATCACCGATTAGCTCCACTCGCGGTGCGACTCTCAAAGCACGCAACTCCTCATACAGGCGCAAGTCTGGCCTCAGGCCGGTCGCCAGAAACACAGTATCTGCAGCAATTCGGATCTCCTCGTTCCCCTGCTCGAGCACAACCTCATTTGCTGTGATCTCCTTTGCCACCGTGTTCCCGAGAATCTTCACCCCAGAGATAACCGCCTCCTTGCCGAGCACCCAACGCGTTGAGCCACCCACGGAACCGCCCACGCGGCGCTGGCGGCTCACCAACGTGACAATTCGATTCTTTCGCTCAAGAATGTCTCGATCGTCGTCAGCGAATACTTCGTAGTCTTCAAGGAATCGGAGGACCTCGGGGCGCATTTCGCTACACTTCGCCAAGAATGACGCCGTCTCCAAGCCGATCCCGCCTCCACCAATGACAACGACATGCTTGCCGATCGAGACGTGACCTTCCAGAGCCTCAATTGCGGGATGCACATGTGGCAGATCGGCTCCGGGCAGCAGCGAGTCGACAGGTTCGCTGCCCGGAGATATAGCGATTAAATCCGCTCTTATATCTTGCAGGAGCTTCAGCGTCGCCTCGGTGTGCATGCGAAACGTGACACCAGCGCTCACACACTGTCTGACGAGCCATTCGAGAAAGGTGAATAGCTGCTCGCGTCCAGGCGGTGCTGATGCGTGTTGCCACATGCCGCCTAGATATCCCTTGCGCTCGATTAAGGTCACATGGTGCCCACGCTCAGCACTCGTGAGTGCAAATTGCAGTCCGGCAATGCCCCCACCGACGACAACGACGCGCTGACGAGCGCTCACCGCAGGAATCGGCTCGATTTCCGAGACGACACCGACGCGTGGGTTCACGAGACAGCGGACCGGCTCATTACGGATAACAACCGCATCCATACACTCATTACACGCGATGCAGTAGCGGATATCCGGGAACCGGCTTTCACGGACCTTGAGCGGCCACTCGGCATCAGCTAAGGATTGTCTACCGAGACTGATCATGTCGGCCCAGCCTTGGCGTAGGAGCCGCTCGGCTTCGAGCGGATTGTTGTTGCGATTTGAGGCGGCAACAAGGGCCGACCTCAGTACGCGCTTGATTTCGCGTGCAAGATATGCATACGCGCCCCGCGGGACATTCGGCGTAAGTTGTGGAACCGAGGTGGCGTGCCCTCCGCCGGTTACATTGAAGAAACAGACCCCGGCTTGCTCAAGTTGCATGGCGTTAAACTGCGCGCCCGCGATACCGTATCCGCCAGGGAGAAACTCGCTCCCATGCAACCGATAGAAGACCGGAAAATCCTGGCCGAGCGCCTTCTTGATACCACGTACCGTCTCGGCAGCGAAGCGCATACGCTTTTCCGGTGTACCACCCCACTTGTCAGAGCGATCGTTGAATACACGCGATGCGAACAGACTGTGTCCACTCCCGCCCACACCGAGGATGTCGATCGCCATGAAACCAGCGCTAGCAGCCCGTATCGATGCGCTGACGACTGCGTCAATCATTTCTTCGATCTGATCGACAGGAATTTCCGCGAGGCTCGGGCGATCGGCAGCTTTCTCACGGTGCAAACGGCTCACGTGAAACAAGCGTCGAACGCCGATCTGCGCATATGGGACGGTGCCATGAGCACGCAGTGCCTTTACGAGGCCCGCAAATCGCTGTACGTGCAAATCATTGTTGAGAAAGAGTTCGTTTGGACTCCCGGCGTGATCCACAAAGAACGCGTCGATGACGCCTACTCCCATGAGACCAAAGCCGCCCTTTGCACGCGCTACGTAGAAGTCGATGCCTTGGTCAGTGATCCCCTCCCGCATTGACCCAAGGTTCGCATGCATGGGGGGCATGGTTAGCCGGTTCGGTACTGACAGCCCGCCAATCATGATCGGCTCAAACAAGAGCGGTGTCAGCATACGTTCTCCGCTTAGTTGCATTTCACAAGTATTGCGTTTTGCTAGTTTGCTTTCTGATCGATTTCATGTCAACGTTTATCTGCAGTGTTTGCGCGATCCACGCATCATCGGACTGGATCATGACGACTCATGTGCTGTCTTCCGAGCAGATCGGCAGCCGCAGATGGGGCAACGACATGACAATGGAGATCTCGCCGATGCGCATCCGCAATCACCGCGACTTCTGGTCCGGGATCATGTTCCTGGTGCTGGGGGTGCTGTTCGTGGTCTTCTCGCAGGCCTACCAGCTGGGAACGCCGGCCCGGATGGGCCCCGGCTTCTTCCCGACGATGCTCGGCGCCCTGATGGCGCTTCTGGGGGCGGCGATCGTCTGGCAGTCGGTGGCGGCGGGCAGCAGGGAGGAGCGGGTCGGCAGCATCGGCTGGCGCGAGCTGTTCCTGATCCTGGTCTCGGTGGCCGTGTTCGCGGTGGCGCTGCCCTGGCTGGGCAGCGTGATCGCGATCGCACTGCTGATCGGCATCTCGGCGGTGGCGAGCCACGAGTTCAGCTGGAAGGAAACCGCGATCTCGATCGTGGTGCTGCTGATCATGTCCGAGCTGGTCTTCGTCAAGGGGCTGGAGCTGCAGTTTCCGGTTTGGCCGAAGTTCCTGACGCAGTAGCCGCGGAGCACCGGGACCATGGAGCTGATGTCGAACCTGGCGCTGGGCTTCGCGACCGCGCTGAGCCTGGAGAACGTCTTCTACTGCTTCATCGGCGTGCTGCTGGGCACGCTGATCGGGGTGCTGCCCGGGATCGGGCCGCTCGCGACGATCGCGATGCTGCTGCCGATCACCTACAAGATGACCGACCCGACCACGGCGCTGATCATGCTGGCCGGGATCTACTACGGGGCGCAGTACGGGGGGTCCACCACTGCGATCCTGGTGAACCTGCCCGGCGAGATCTCGTCGGTGGTCACCACGCTGGACGGCTACCAGATGGCGCGCAACGGACGCCCGGGGCCGGCGCTGTCGATCGCGGCGATCGGCTCGTTCTTCGCGGGCACGGTGGCGACGCTGCTGATCGCCGGCTTCGCACCGCCGCTGGCCGAGGTGGCGTTCAAGTTCGGACCCGCCGAGTACTTCTCGCTGATGGTGCTGGGCCTGATCGCTGCCGTGGTGCTGGCGCACGGCTCGATCCTGAAAGCGCTCGCCATGGTGGTGTTCGGGCTGCTGATCGGGATGGTCGGCACCGACGTGAACTCCGGCTTGGCGCGCTTCTCGTTCGACATCCCGGAACTCACCGACGGCATCGAGCTGGCGGCGGTGGCGATGGGGATCTTCGGGTTCGGCGAGATCATCGCCAACCTCGAGCAGCGCGAGAACCGCGAGGTGTTCACGAAGAAGGTCGGGCGGCTGCTGCCCAGCATGGCCGAGTTCAAGGCGTCGATCGCGCCGATCCTGCGCGGCACGGCGCTGGGTTCGTTCCTGGGCATCCTGCCCGGCGGCGGCGCGGTGCTGTCCTCGTTCACGTCGTACGCGGTCGAGAAGAAGCTCTCGAAGACGCCGGAGCGCTTCGGCAAGGGCGCGATCGAAGGAGTGGCGGGGCCGGAGGCGGCCAACAACGCGGGCTCGCAGACCTCGTTCATTCCGATGCTCACGCTGGGCATCCCGACCAACGCGGTGATGGCGCTGATGGTCGCCGGGATGATGATCCACAACATCCAGCCCGGCCCGCAGGTGATGACCAGCAACCCGGAGCTCTTCTGGGGGCTGATCGCGTCGATGTGGGTCGGCAACCTGATGCTGGTGATCCTGAACCTACCACTGATCGGGCTGTGGATCCGGCTGCTGACGGTGCCGTACCGGATCCTGTATCCGGCGATCCTGCTGTTCTGCTGCGTGGGCGCGTATTCGATCAACAACAACGTCTTCGACGTCTACGTGACCATTCCGTTCGCGATCCTGGGCTACGTGTTTCGCAAGCTCGATTGCGAGCCGGCGCCGCTGCTGCTCGGGCTGGTGCTCGGAAAGCTGATGGAGGAGTACCTGCGCCGCGCGATGACGATCTCGCGCGGCGACTGGTCGGTGTTCGTCACCCGCCCGCTGTCGGCCACGCTGCTGGCCATCGCCGCAGTGCTGCTGGTGATCGTGTTCCTGCCGGCGATCGCGAAGAAGCGCGACGAGGCGTTCGCCGAAGAGGAAACCTGAGTGTTGCTTCCTTTCTTTTCTGCGCCGAGAAGAAGGCCTCAGACTCTCCGGCCGCCAAGACCTCAAGATGGGGCCTCGGCCTCCGCATGTCGCCTTCAGCGTTCAGTTCTTGCTCACGCACCTGTGCATAGGGTAGGCAGCTGCGCTGTCAGTAGAACGAGCCCGCCATGTCGGTGGTGCGTGAAGCTTTCAGCCACCACCAAGACTCTCAAATCCGGTCGATTCAGGAGACAAAGGCCCGGTGACTTTTCTGCTAACCCGCTTATGGGCGAGCCCGTCTCGCCACCCGTCTGCGGGCACTCGGTAAGACCCGTTCGAGATGTTCAAGGAGTCGCTTCGCGCTTGGTTCTTCGCTCCATACAAGCATCTCGCCGTTCTCGATCCGCAGGCTCGAAAATCGTCCATCTCGTAAGCGTCGGTGCTTCGCCATCAGAGCGATGAGGGCAATGAATCCTTGCCAGAGATCGCGGCGCGGGAGCTCGAGCACGCGTTGATGACGAGCTTGCTGGCCGAGCACCCCAACAGCTGCCAACTAAAGCCCAATACGCCGTCATGCGCGGCCGCGCCACGTTATGTGCGTCGCATTGAGGAGTTCATCGAGGCCAACGCCGATCAGGCGCTCACCGCCCAGGCCATGGCAGGAATCGCTCGAGTGAGCGCCCAGTCGATATACGAAGGTTTCCGTCGCCGCCGCGGAAAGACGCCGCTTGGGTACCTGAAGGAAGTGCGGCTTGCACGAGCGCACGAGGCCCTGCGAAACGCAGATCCTGCGACCGCGAGTGTCGCCCGACTTGCTTTGTACGCCTCCCTTTGCCTCGAAGCCATCACGTACGACCAGTCTTTCGCATCACGAACGTGGCGATGCTGCCCAGAATCGACCGTGCGTGAGTTCGCAGCGCCTCACGCGCCGCGGACCGATATGCCAACTGCATGGCCTGCTCGTCATCAAAATACAGCTCGGCAATGCCGTCGTACGGCAACTCCTCGTACGGCGCCTGTGCCCCATTCTTGGCAAACCTATCTGTGATGAGGTTCTGTATGTAGCCTCGACAGCCGGGCAAGGCTCGAAGGAGTTCGGCGTGGCGGCCGTGCCATTCCGCAGCGAAGTCTTGTGAGGAGAGACTGGGCTTTCTACTGAGGATCGAGATCCGCACCAGCGACTCCGTCTTGCCTTCAGGCTCCATCGCGGCCCCGCGCGGTCGACGCTGATCTGTCCGAGACAGTATAAGGTAAGCGAGCGGCGATCCCATCTTGACGCCGTGCGCGGCGCCATCATCGCGAGACCAATCAGCCTGAGGCGATACCCGGCTGCCAGCGATACGGCAGCAGTTCGTCGATCCGGCTGGCCGGTTGCATGGGCAACCGCTCGAACGCCGTGCGGTTATAGGCGCGACCATTGGCATCCTTGACGGCGTGATCGAGCTGCATTTCGACGACCGACTCCGGGAAGTCGAGCACCTCCACGATCAGCGTCCTGGCGGTCGCACGGAAGCCGTGAGCGGTGACCACATCGGTCGAGTAACCGAGGCTTCGGAGTGCGGCGTCCAGGGTGTTGTCGGACATGAAGCCCCTCTTGCGGCCCTCGCCCGGCAACACACGGCCCCGTGTGCTCGGTGTGTTGGAAGAACTTCGCCAGGAGTTGCACCGCCTGCCGGGCCAGCGGCACGAAGTGCGGGTGACCGTTTTCCTTCTCGTGCTTCGTCCGGTTCAGTCGGGCGGACGGCACATAGAGCAGACCGTTGTCGAGATCGAACTCGTCCCAGACCGCTTGCCGCAGTTCCCCTGGTCGCAGCATTGACAGAGGGGCGAGCCGCAGGGCTGTCTTCACCACGAACGAGTCTGCGTAGCCGTCGATCGCACGGAGCAGAGCACCGAGCGCATGCGGCTTCGTGATGGCGGCGTGGTGCTTCACGGGACGCTTCCGGGGGGCATCGCGAACGTCCTGGCACGGGTCACGCAAGTCCACGCCTTCGGCAATCGCGAATCGGAACACCCCGGAGCAGTGCTCCCGCAGTCGGTGGCTTGGCCGGTGTCGCTGGCGGTGAGCAACGCGCGGAACGAGGGGGCGCAGCTGATCGAGGTCGTCTGACCCTGGGTCGAGCTCGAGGAACGGACCGACTAGGACGGGAGTCGTCGGCACGGTCGAGCCGTCGGGCCTGATGCGAATCGCGCGGCCGTCGGGCCAGACGAGCAGCGCGTCGCCGGACTCGGCGAGGACGATCAGGTTCATGCGGGTATCGTGCCGGATCGGGGTCGCGGGCCGTATCGGCCGGAAGGCCTATGTCGAATCGCCCGAACTAGACGTCCAGTTTCCGGTGCGCTTTCCGGGGCCGGAACCTTTGCGTTGATCCACCGTGGCTACATGACGGCTACACGACGCCCACAAGAAAAAGGGGCTAGCTGGCAGAAGCCGCTAACCCCTTGAAGATGTTGGTAGGCCGTGCTGGATTCGAACCAGCGACCAACGGATTAAAAGTCCGCTGCTCTACCAGCTGAGCTAACGACCCATTTCGCGAAGCCCGCAATTGTAATATTGGCCCATCCGGAGGTCAAACCGTCCGGCCGTCCTCGCGATCCGGCGCCAGCGCGAGCGTCGCTGAGGCCAGCGTGCGTCCCGGCGGGTCATTGCGCTGCCGGGGCAGGCTACCGATACCGCGTCGGATCCGCCACCCCGGCCGCCGCGAACCCGTCGCGCCGGATCCGGCAGGCGTCGCAGCGCCCGCAGGCACGGCCTTCGTCGTCGGCCTGGTAGCACGACACGGTCATCGCGTAGTCGATGCCGAGGCGCACGCCTTCGCGAATGATCCGGGCCTTCGTCATGTCGATGATCGGCGCGACGATGCGCAGTGGCCGGCCTTCGACGCCAGCCTTCGTCGCGAGGTTGGCCATCCGCTCGAACGCGGCCACGTATTCGGGGCGGCAGTCCGGGTAGCCGGAGTAGTCGACCGCGTTGGCGCCGAAATGGATCTCGCGCGCATCGAGCGCCTCGGCCCAACCCAACGCGATCGACAGCATGATCGTGTTGCGCGCCGGTACATAGGTGACCGGAATCGCGCCGGGTGCGCCGGGGCGTTCGGGGACGGCGATCGACGCATCGGTGAGCGCCGAGCCGCCGAAGCGCGAAAGGTCGAGGTCGACGATTTCGTGGCGCACGGCGCCCAGTGCCGCGGCGACGCGGGCCGCGGCATCGAGTTCGGCGGCGTGGCGCTGTCCGTAGCGCAGCGACAGCACGTGGCATTCGCGGCCCTGCTCGCGGGCCATCGCCAGGACGGTGGCCGAGTCGAGCCCGCCCGAGAGCAGGACGACGGCGCGCATCAGCGCGCCGGCAGCTTGGCCAGGCGTTCCTTCGCCAGCGGTGCGGCCTGGCTCTGCGGATACCTCGCGATCACCGACTCGAGCGTACTGCGGGCGGCGCGCCGGTCACCGCTTTCGGCCTGCGCGTAGCCCACGTTGAGCAAGGCGTCGGGCGCGCGCGGATTGTCCGGGTACTTCGCGATCAGTGCCTGATGGCTGGCGATCGCGCCCTTGTAGTCCTTCAGCGCGAACTGGCTGCTGCCGATCCAGAACAGTACGCTCGGCATGTACGGGCTGTCGGGATACTGGCCCTGGAACAGCTGGAACGCGGTGAGCGCGCCGCGGAAGTCGCCGTTGCGGAACAGCGCGAGTGCGGCCTCGAACGAGCGCTGCTCGGCCTGGTCGACGGTGATGGTGCGGCCGTCGATCTGCGTGGTAACCGGCTCGAAGCGCTTGATGCGGGTGTCGACCGTCGCCAGCTGGTCGCGCATCTGGCGCTGCAGCGTGGTCAGCTCGTTGGTCTGCACCTCGAGCTGCCCGCGCAGCCGGGCGATCTCCTGGCGCATCGCATCGAGCTGCGACTGCAGCTCGAGCTGGCCGCGCGAGCCTTGCTCGAGCCGCTCGACACGCCGCGCGAGTTCGTCGAGCTTGTCCTTCGTCTGCTGCTCCAGCACCTGCACGCGACCGCGCAGATCGAGGATCGCGCGACGCGCCTCGTCGTCCTCGAACAGCGCATGCGCGCCCGGCGCCACCGACATCAGGCCGGCGGCGACGCAGAATGCAAAGAGCGCGCGATACGCGGTCATTGCGGCCCCCGCTTACTGGTAGGCGAGGTCGGCGCGGCGGTTCTCGGCGTACGACGCTTCGTCGGTGCCGGTGGCGCGCGGGCGCTCTTCGCCGAAGCTCACTGCTTCCATCTGCCGGTCGGGCACGCCGAGTGCGGACATCGCGCGGCGCACCGCCTCGGCGCGCTTCTGGCCCAGCGCGAGGTTGTACTCTCGGCTGCCGCGCTCGTCGGTGTTGCCCTGGATGACGACGCGCCTGGCGTTTTGGGCGAGCAGGTAGCGCGCGTGCGCGTCGATCGTGCCGCGGTACTCGTCCTTGATCACGAAGCTGTCGAAATCGAAGTAGATGCTGCGCTTGGCCAGCGGGCTGTTCGGGTCGTTGAGCGGGTCGGTGGCGCCCAGCGACACCGGCTCCACCGCGCGTCCGCTGGCGCCGGCCGCGGACGCGCCCGCGCCGTCGCGGCTCTCGATCGGAGCCGGGCCCTTGCCGGCGGTTTCGTCCTCGAGCTTCACGCTCGAGCACGCGGCGAGGAACGCTACCATCGTGGCCACCAGTGCGAGTCGGATCGTCGGTTTCATCGTGCCCTCTTCGTGTTGACTGTTCGTGGTTGCAGGAGCCTGCCTCGCGCTCACTTCGCGAACGGACCCCAGGTCGGTTCCCGGATGTCGCCGGCGTTGGAGGTCAGTCGCTGGCGCACCCTTCCGTCGATGCTGACCGCCACCAGCGAGTCGCGTCCGCCGGATTGCGTGGCGTACATGACCCAGCGTCCATTGGGCGCGAAGCTCGGCGACTCCTCCCGGCCGGACTCGGAGAGCAGCGTCTCACCGCCGCCGGCGAGATCGCGCACCGCGACCAGGAAGCGTCCTTCGCGCCGCGTCAGGTAGGCGAGCGTCTTGCCGTCGGGGCTGATGCGCGGGCTCACGTTGTACGTGGACCCGAAGGTGATCCGCGTGGCGTCGCCGCCGCCCACCCCGATGCGGTAGATCTGCGGCGAGCCGCCGCGGTCGGAGGTGAAATAGATGTTCTTGCCGTCGGGAGCGAACACCGGCTCGGTGTCGATGCCCGCCGAGCTGGTGAGCCGGCGCGGCGAGCCCGAGCCGTCGGAGTTGATCAGGTAGATCTGCGACAGCCCGTCCTGCGTGAGCGCCACCGCCAGCGTGCGGCCGTCGCGCGACCAGGCGGGCGCGCTGTTGCTGCCCTTGAAGTTCGCCACCGCCTTGCGCTGGCCGGACGTGAGCGTGTGCACGTAGACGACCGGTTTCTTCAGCTCGAACGAGACGTAGGCGAGCCGCGTGCCATCGGACGACCACGACGGCGAGATGATCGGCTCGGGCGAAGTGAGCGGCGAGACCACGTTCTCGCCGTCCCAGTCGGCGACGTTGAGGCGATAGCGATTGCCCTGCTTCGAGACGAAGGCGATGCGCGTCGAGAAGATGCCTTTCTCGCCGGTGATCTTCTCGTAGACCCAGTCGGCGACGCGGTGCGCGCCGTAGCGCAGGTCGGCCTCGCTCACCACCAGCGACTCGCCGCCGATCGTGTTCTGGCGCACTGCGTCGCTCAGGCGGAAGCGGATGTCGTAGCGACCATCGGCGAGGCGCGCTACCGATCCGGCCAGCACCGAATCGACTCCGCGCGCGCGCAGGTCGGGGAAGTTGATCGACGAGGTGTCGGACAGCGTCGTCTGCGGGTCGATGACGCGGAAGGCGCCGCTGCGGGAGAGATCGCCGCGGACCACGCTGGCGACATCCTGCGGGACGCGGCCGTCGGTGGCGAAGCTGGCGATGGCGATCGGGTACTGGGTGGCGCCCACCCCGGAGACGTCGATGCGCATCTGGGCGTGCCCGACGGGCAGGGCCAGCGCGAGACACAGCGCCAGGAACAGTCTCCTCATGAAACTCCTCGTGACGGCCAATCAGTGATTATAGCGACGCGTGGAACGAACCCCGGGCCACGTGCGGCGACGCGCGGTCCGGCGGCTTTCGTCACCGGTCGTCCTTCGGGCCACGGGCGATCTCGAGCTCGGGCGGGCAGCTGCCGTCGCGCTGCCGCGGCAGCGGCGACGAACGCTCGATGCCACGCTCGGCCGCCTCGTCCCAGGCGGCGATGCCGCTGGAGCGGCGCAGCTTCACCGACACGATGGTGCAGTCGGGCGCCACCTTCACGAGGAAGACCGCCTTCGGGTTGCCGGCGAGATCGGCCGGCATCTGGTACACGGTGTTCGAGCGGATCAGCGCCGACAGGCGCGCGACGTAGCCGGTGTCGGTGCCGGCGCCGCCGGCCGCGCCCGGCGCGCCCGAGGCGCCGCCGCTGGCTGCGCCGGCGGCCGGCGTGCCGGCCGACGCGCGCAGCCGATCGAGGTAGGTCTGGCGCTGCTTCTCGTCCTGCTCGCGACGCGCCTTTTCCTGCGCTTCGCGCTTCTCCTTCTCGGTGGCCTCGCGCCTGGCCTTCTCGTCGGCTTCGCGCTTCGCCTTCGCTTCGGCCTCCCGCTTCGCTTTGGCGTCGGCCTCGCGCTTCGCTTTCGCTTCGGCTTCGCGCTTCGCCGCAAGGTCGTGGCGCGCCTTTTCCTCGGCTGCCTTGCGTGCCTCGGCCTCCTTGCGGCGCAGTTCGGCCTGCCGGCGCGCCTCCTCTTCGTGCCGCGCGGCTTCCTCACGCGCCTTGCGCTGCTGTTCGAGCACGATGTCGGGCTTCTCGATCGGCGGCGCCGGCTCGGATGCGCGTGCCACCGGCGGCGGGGGCGGCGCCGGCGGCTCGGGCGCGGGCTGCGCGACCGGCCGGGGCTGCGGCTCGACCGGCGTGGCGGGTGTCCAGATCTCGGCGGCCACCGGGGCGGGCTGCTGCGTCTGCCAGCGAATGCCGATGACCAGCATCAGCAGCAGCAGGCCGTGCATGGCCAGCGCGAGCGCGAACGCGCGTCCGCGTCCCTTCGGGTTCGGCGGCTTGCGCACCGGGCCTGCGCCGCCCGGGCGCGGCATCGCCGGGGGCGGGACGGCCGGCGGATCCATGGGCATCAGGGTGCGCATGCGGGTGTTGCGGATGCGGTGTCGTCGGGCTTCACGCGGGCGGCCGTCATGCTCAGCTGGCGGGCTTGACCATCAGCGCGACGCGGCCGACGTTCAACCTCTGCAGTTCGCTCATCACGTCGATGATCGCCTCGTAGCGCACCGAGCGGTCGCCGCTGATCACGACCGCCATCTGCGCATTGTCGCCGCGCAGCTGCTCGATCGCGCCCGCGAGATCACCGCGGGCGACGCGGCGCTCCGACGGATCGCCGGTGTTCACGCCACGCACCCGGATGTCGCCCGGGGCGCGCACCTGCACCTCGATGTACTGGTCGGGGCGGGTGTTGCCGCGACCGGCGCGCGGCAGGTCGATCGCCGCCGGCGGCAGCAGCGGCGCGGTGACCATGAAGATCACCAGCAGCACCAGCATCACGTCGATGTAGGGCACCACGTTGATCTCGTTGACGAGCCTGCGGCCACGGCCTCCGGAGCGGGAGCGGGGTGCGGCGGCAGCCATCAGTGCGCCTGCCTCTGCAGGATATTGGAGAACTCGTCGATGAAACTGTCGAACCGGGTCGACAGACGGTCCATGTCGTAGGCGAAACGGTTGTAGGCGACCACCGCGGGAATGGCGGCGAACAGGCCGATCGCGGTGGCGACCAGCGCTTCGGCGATGCCCGGCGCCACCGACGCGAGCGTCGCCTGGTGCACGTTCGCCAGCCCGCGGAACGAGTTCATGATCCCCCAGACCGTGCCGAACAGGCCGATGTACGGGCTGACCGAGCCGGCCGAAGCCAGGAAGGCGAGGCTCGATTCGAGCGCGTCCATCTCGCGCTGGTAGGCGGCGCGCATCGCACGACGCGAGCCGTCGAGCATCGCGTTGATGTCGCCGGGCTTTTGCTGGCGGGTCTTCAGGAACTCGCCCATGCCCGACTCGAAGATGCGCGCGAGCGAGCCGTGGTCCTGCCCGTCGTTGCGCACCTGCTGGTACAGCGTGCCGAGGTCGCGGTCCTTCCAGAACTCGGCCTCGAAGCGGTCGGTGGCGAGCCTGGCCGCGCGGATCGCGAACCACTTGCGGAAGATCACCGTCCAGGAGCCGAGCGAGATCAGCATCAGCAGCGCCATCACCAGCTGCACCAGCACGCTGGCGTTGACGATCATCGAGACGACCGACAGTTCGCTGTTCATTCGCCGTTCACTCGGGGACAGGGGATGGGGGGAGCGCCGCGGCGATCCGTTCGGAGAGCCAGCGCGGAAAGCCCGCCGGGCGGCCGTCGTCTCGCCGGATCGCCGCGATGCGCACGGTGGCCGTGACCAGCGGATCGGGGTGTCCGTCGAGCCGCGCACACTGCCACAGCGTCCAGGAGGCGCGCCGGGCCTCGATCAGCCGCACTTCCACCTGCAGCAGGTCGTCGAGCCGCGCCGGACGGCGGTAGTCGACCGCGATCTCGCGCACCACGAAAACGAGGCCGGCCTCGTCGGCGATCCGGGTGTGCGCGGCGCCGAGCGCGCGCAGCCAGTCGGTGCGGGCACGCTCGAAGTAGCGCAGCCAGTTGGCGTAGTAGACGATGCCGCCGGCGTCGGTGTCTTCGTAGTAGACGCGCACCGCGATCGAGAACGCCGGCGGGTCGCCGGCCGCCGCAGCGGCGCCGCTGCGCGCCGGTGCCGCCGCGGGCGGCGCGCCGGCGACCGTGGCGTCCGGGTTCGGGCTCGCGGCGGCAGGTGCAGTCACCGGCGGATTCTATCAATGCGGGCCGCGCAACCTCGCGCCGCCATTGCGTGGTCATCGGGCGAGGGCCCTGTCGAGGCTCGCGTCACCGATCCGCGTTGCCGGGGGTGTCGGCCTCGTCGCCGGGCCACAACTGCGGCTCGGGGCCGCCCGGCATCGCCAGGCCGAAGTGGCGCCAGGCGGCCGCGGTGGCGACGCGCCCGCGCGGCGTGCGCTGCAGGAAGCCCTGCTGGATCAGGTAGGGTTCGAGCACGTCTTCGATCGTGTCGCGTTCCTCGCCGATCGCGGCGGCCAGGTTGTCCAGCCCCACCGGGCCGCCGGCGAACTTGCCGATCACCGCCTGCAGCAGCTTGCGGTCCATCACGTCGAAGCCCAGCACGTCGACGTCGAGCATGCGCAGCGCCGCGTCGGCCACCGCCGCATCGATGCGGCCCTGCGCCTTCACTTCGGCATAGTCGCGCACCCGCCGCAGCAGCCGGTTGGCGATGCGCGGCGTGCCGCGCGAGCGCCGCGCGATCTCGCGCGCGCCGTCGTCGCTGGTGGGCGCGCCCAGCAGCTGCGCCGAGCGCGCGACGATGCGGGCGAGTTCGCCGACGTCGTAGAACTCGAGCCGCGCGACGATGCCGAAGCGATCCCGCAGCGGGTTGGTGAGCATGCCTGCCCGGGTCGTCGCACCGATCAGCGTGAACGGCTGCAGGTCGAGCTTGATCGACCGCGCGGCCGGCCCTTCGCCGATCATGATGTCGATCTGGAAGTCTTCCAGCGCCGGGTACAGGATCTCCTCGACGACCGGCGACAGCCGGTGGATCTCGTCGATGAAGAGCACGTCGTTGCGGTCGAGGTTGGTGAGGATCGCGGCCAGGTCGCCCGGGCGCTCGAGCACCGGGCCCGAGGTCTGGCGCAGGTTCACGCCCATCTCGGCGGCAACGATGTGCGCCAGCGTGGTCTTGCCGAGCCCGGGCGGGCCGAACAGCAGCAGGTGGTCGAGCGCTTCGCCGCGGCCGCGCGCGGCCGCGATGAAGATCTCGAGCTGTTCGCGGATCCTGGCCTGGCCGACGTAGTCGGCGAGCCGGCGCGGGCGCAGCGCCCGCTCGACCGCCTCTTCGGCCGGCGAGACCGGGGCAGGTGCGATCAGGCGGTCGTGCTCGATCATGATTTCGCCAGCAGCTTCAGCGCCTGCTTGATGCCGTCGGAGACCGCGGCGCCGGCCGGCAGCTGGCGGATCGCGGCGGTGGCCTCGCGCTCGGAGTAGCCGAGCGCGAGCAGCGCGTGCAGCACGTCGATGCCCGCCTCGGCGTCGGCGGCGCGCCCGGCGCCGCCGACCTCGGGCGCGAGCTTGCCCTTCAACTCGAGCAGCAGCCGCTCGGCGGTCTTCTTGCCGATGCCGGGCACTTTCTGCAGCCGGCCCGATTCCTGCATCGCCACCGATTGCGCGAGGTCGGCCACCGACATGCCCGAGAGCACCGCCAGCGCGGTGCGCGGGCCGACGCCGGAGATGCGGATCAGATGGCGGAACGCGTCGCGCTCGTCGGCGCGCAGGAAGCCGTAGAGCAGGTGCGCGTCTTCGCGCACGACCTGCTGGACGAGCAGGGTGACGCGCTCGCCCGCCGCCGGCAGGTCGTAGAAAGTGCTCATCGGCACGTCGACCTCGTAGCCGACGCCGCCTACGTCGACGAGCAGGGTGGGCGGACGCTTGTCGAGCAGGGTTCCGTGCAGTCGGCCGATCATGCAGGGAATCTTACCGGAGCCGGCCGCCGCGCATCCGGCTGCCGCCGGTGGCCGCCGTCATCGCCGCCGCATGCGCATGGCAGATCGCGCAGGCCAGCGCGTCGGCGGCGTCGGTGGAGGGCACGCCCGGCAGCCGCAGCAGGTGCTGCACCATGGCCTGCACCTGCGGCTTGGCCGCGCGGCCGTAGCCCACCACCGCCTGCTTGACCTGCAGCGCGGTGTACTCGTGCACTGCCAGGCCGTGCGCAACCAGTGTGGTGATCGCCGCACCTCGTGCCTGACCCAGCAGCAGCGTGGACTGCGGATTGACATTGACGAAGACGATCTCGGCCACCGCGATCTCGGGCCGGTATTCGGCGATCACTTCGGCGACACCGTCGTGGATCGACTTCAGCCGCGGCGGCAACGAGCCGGCGGGGATGCGGATCACGCCGCTGGCGACGTAGCGCAGCGCGCTTCCGTGCGTGTCGATGACGCCGAAGCCGGTCAGGCGCAAGCCCGGGTCGATGCCGAGGATGCGCAACCTGAACCGACCCTAGTGCCGGAAGTGGCGCACGCCGGTGAACACCATGGCGACACCGCGCTCGTCGGCGGCGGCAACGACCTCGTCGTCGCGCACCGAGCCGCCGGGCTGGATGACTGCCGTGGCGCCGACGTCGGCGACCACGTCGAGACCGTCGCGGAACGGAAAGAACGCGTCGGAGGCGACCACCGAGCCGGCGAGTTGCAGGCCGGCGTTCGCCGCCTTGATCGACGCGATGCGCGCGGAGTCGATGCGACTCATCTGGCCCGCACCCACGCCCAGCGTCATGCCGTTGCCGCAGAAGACGATCGCGTTCGACTTCACGTATCTGGCCACCTGCCAGGCGAACAGCAGGTCGCGCAGTTGCGCGTCGGTGGGTGCGCGCTTCGTGACCACCTTCAGCGCGGCCGCGGAGATCTCGCGGTTGTCGGCGCTTTGCACCAGCAGGCCCGAGCCCACGCGCTTGAAGTCCTGTGCATTGCGGCCACGCTCGCGGTCGGTGGCGCCGTCGGGCCTGACGCCGTCGAGAGAGATCTCGAGCACGCGCGCGTTGGCCCTGGCCGCGAACACCTGCTTCGCCTCGTCGGTGTACGAGGGGGCGAGCACCACCTCGACGAACTGCTTCGAGACCGCGCGCGCGGCCGCGCCGTCGACCGGACGGTTGAAGGCGATGATGCCGCCGAACGCCGAGGTGGGGTCGGTGCTGAATGCCCGCGAGTAGGCATCCGCCGGGTCGGCCCCGAGCGCCACGCCGCAGGGATTGGCGTGCTTGACGATCACGCAGGCCGGCGCGTCGAAGCTCTTCACGCATTCCCAGGCGGCGTCGGCATCGGCGATGTTGTTGTAGGACAGCTCCTTGCCCTGCAGCTGGCGCGCGGTGACCAGCGAACCCGGCGCCGGGTGCAGGTCGCGGTAGAACGCCGCGCGCTGGTGCGGGTTCTCGCCGTAGCGCAGGTCTTGCAGCTTGACGAAGCGCCCGTTGATCTGGCCGGGGAACTCGTTGCGGCTGCCGTCGGGGCGCAGCGACGAGAGGTAGTCGGAGATCGCGCCGTCGTAGCACGAGATCGCGTCGAAGGCGGCTACCGCCAGCGCGAACCGGGTTTGGTCGGAGAGCCCGCCGCTGGCGCGGATCTCGGCGAGTGCCCCGGCATACTGGCCCGCGTCGGTGAGCACGCCCACGCCGCGCCAGTTCTTCGCGCCCGAGCGCACCATCGCCGGGCCGCCGATGTCGATGTTCTCGATCGCCTCGTCGAGCGTGCAGTCGGGGCGGGCGACCGTGGCCTCGAACGGATAGAGGTTCACCACGAGAAGGTCGATCGGCGCGATGCCGTGCGCGGCGATCGCCGCCATGTGCGCCTCGAGCTCGCGGCGCGCGAGCAGTCCGCCGTGGATCGCCGGGTGCAGCGTCTTCACGCGACCGTCGAGCATCTCGGGAAATCGCGTGTGGTCGGCAACCTCGACCACGGGAATGCGGTGCTGCGCGAGCAGTTTCGCGGTGCCGCCGGTGGAGAGGATCTCGACGCCCAGTGCGGCGAGCTCGCGCGCGAGCTCGATGACGCCGGATTTGTCGGAGACGCTGATCAGCGCGCGCCGGATCGGGCGGGTCATGAGCGCAGCATTCCGTGCTGCTGCAGCTTCTTGCGCAGCGTGTTGCGGTTGATGCCCAGCATCTCGCTCGCACGCAACTGGTTGCCGTGCGCCTCGCGCATCACCACTTCGAGCATCGGCCGCTCGACCGCCTGGATCACCATGTCGTAGATCGACCTGGGCTGCGTGCCCTCGAGATCGTTGAAGTAACGCTCGAGGCTGCGAGCGACTGCGTCGTCCAGGGCGGTCTGTCTGCTCATGCTGCGTGGCTCCGCAGGAACTGGGTGTCGTTGGCCGCGCCGAGGCGGCCGGTTGGCGCAAGGAACGCTTCGGCCGCGGCGAGTTGGGCCTCGGCGGTGTCCAGCGCATTGAAGATCGCGAGGAACCGGCGCGCGCCCGGGCGGCCCGACAGGTACCAGCCGACGTGCTTGCGTGCGCTGCGAACGCCGCGCTCCTCGCCGTGAAAGGCGTAGTGATCGAGAAGGTGCTCGCGCAGCAGTGCCGCGATCGCCGCGTCGTCGGGCTCGGCGAGCAGCTCGCCGGTTTCCAGGAAGTGGGCGACCTGGCCGAAGATCCAGGGCCTGCCCTGGGCGGCACGACCGATCATCACCGCGTCGGCGCCGGTAGCGCGCAACACGTCGCGCGCGGCCTGCGGTGAATCGATGTCGCCGTTGGCGACCACGGGGATGGACACTGCCGCCTTGACCTCGGCGATCGTCGCGTACTCGGCGCGGCCGCCGAACGCGCACGCCCGGCTGCGCCCGTGCACGGCGAGCATCGCGGCGCCGGCGGACTCGAAGGTGCGCGCGAGCCGCACCGCGTTGCGCGAGGCGGGCGTCGGGCCGGTGCGCATCTTGACCGTGACCGGCACGTCGACCGCGCGCACGACCGCCTCGACGATCGCGATCGCCAGCGGCTCGTCGGCCATCAGCGCGGAGCCTGCCGCCACGCTGCAGACCTTCCTGGCCGGACAGCCCATGTTGATGTCGATGATCTGCGCGCCGCGTTCGACGTTGTGGCGTGCGGCCTCGGCCATCATCGCCGGATCGGAGCCGGCGATCTGCACTGCCCTGGGTTCGGCCTCGCCCGCGTGATCGGTGCGCCGCGAAGTCTTGACGCTCGCCCAAAGTTGCGGATTCGACGCGGCCATTTCGGAAACCGCATAGCCGGCGCCCAGTCGCTTGCACAACTGCCGGAACGGCCGGTCGGTGACGCCTGCCATCGGTGCCACGAACACGCGGTTGCGCAGTGCGTGCGGGCCGAGCTTCATGGCAGCCGTGGACATCGCGGAGAGGGAATACGGAGAGCGGGGAAGGGGAGCGCGATTCTATCGAAAAGGCCGCTGCCCAAGAAGTGTGCAGGCCAGCAAAACCGCAAAAAGAGACGCTCGGTGAAGGACGCGGCCGGAAAGCGGCCCGGAAGGTTCAAACGCGGCGCAGCCCGAACATCAGCGAGGCGGCGAAGCGGTTGCGCACGGGCGCGACCATGTCGAGCGTGCCGAGCGCCAGCGACTCCAGGCGCGCGATCGCGGGCCAGGTGAATGCCTGCGCGAGCGTGTCGGTGAGCGCGACCGTGAGCGCGCGATCGGCACGGCGCGCACGTGCGAAGGCGGTCGCGGCGTCGGCGAGCGGACGGCCGCTCGCGCGCCATTGTCCGAGCAGCGCGGCGAGCTCGAAGGCGTCGCGCAGTCCGAGGTTCAGGCCCTGACCGGCCACCGGATGCAGCGCCTGCGCTGCGTTGCCGATCGCGATGCGGCCGGTCTCGTCGACGGCAGTGCGCACCTTGCGCTGCAGGGGCGCAAGCACGCGCTCGCTGTCGAGCCGCAGCGCGCCGAGCGCGCTGCCGAAGGCGGTGCCCAACTCGGCCTCGAACGCCCGCGCCTCGAGCGCGGCGCGCCGTGCGGACTCGTCGGGATGCCCGCACCAGACGAGCGCGTGGCGCAGTGGCTGCGGCAGCGGCAGCAGTGCAAGCGGCCCTTCGTCGGTGAAGCGCTCGAACGCAGTGCCGTGGCCTTCGCGTTCGGCGACGACTTCGGCGAGCAGCGCGGTCTGGCCGAAATCGCGCAGCTTCGAGGCTGCGCCGGGCTCGCCATCGGCGATCACGGTGAGCGCGGCATCGGCGCCGGCGCTCTCGCCGGACGTGGCACCGGCCTGCCGCGCCGACAGTGCGCCGGCCAGCGCGCGGTGCAGCGATCCGTAGCGCAGCACGTAACCAAGCGCCGGCGCGTGCAGGTCGGCGGACCGCATGCGTGTGCGCCCCGCGCGCCCGCGCAGCGACACCTCCACCTGCAGGATGGGCGCCGCCGCAGGCAGCGTGGCCACCCGCGACAACAGTTGCCAGCTGCCCAGCGACAGCGCGATCGCACGCGACGACAGCCAGGCCGGAAGCTCGTCCGGAATCGGGTCGGCCAGGGTCGAGTCGGGACCGAAACCCTGCCGCCCGAGGAACAGCGCGAGCGCCATCGCGACCGGGCCGCGCCCCTCGATGCGCACGGCGGTTCGGGCAGCATTCATCCGCGCATCAGAGCCTCGATGTCGTCGACGCTCCTGGGCGCGTCGATGGTGATGATCTCGCAGCCCGACGCGGTGACCAGAGCGTCGTCCTCGATGCGGATGCCGATGTCGCGGTACGCAGCGGGCACGTCGTCGGCGGCGCGCACGTAGATGCCGGGCTCGACCGTCAGCACCATGCCGGGCGCGAGCACGCGCCACGGCTTGCCGCTGTCGGCGGGTGCTGCGGGCTGCGTGGCCGCGGCCGGCTCGGCAGCGCCCGCCGGGGTGGCTGCGGCCGGCGCCGGGGCGCCGGGCTCGCGGTAGTCGCCGCAGTCGTGCACGTCCATGCCGAGCCAGTGGCTGGTGCGGTGCATGTAGAAGCGCCTGTAGGCGCCGGATTCGATCACGCCGTCGAGGCTGCCCGCGAGCAGCCCGCAGTCGATCATGCCTTGCGCGAGCACGCGCACCGCGGCCTCGTGCGGCTCGATGAAGCGCGCGCCCGGGCGCGTCGCGTCGATCGCCGCGCGCTGCGCCCCGAGCACGATCTCGTAGAGCGTGCGCTGCGGGCCGCTGAAGCGGCCACCGACCGGGAAAGTGCGTGTGATGTCGGAGGCATATCCGTCGAGTTCGCAGCCGGCGTCGATCAGCAGCAGCTCGCCGTCGGCCAGCCTGGCGTCGTTGGCGCGGTAGTGCAGCACACAGGCGTTGCGTCCTCCCGCCACGATCGAGCCGTAGGCCGGAGACTGCGAGCCGTTGCGGCGGAACTCGTGAAGCAGCTCCGCCTCGATCTCGTATTCGTGGCAACCCGGGCGCGTGGCGCGCATCGCGCGCACGTGGGCGGCTGCCGAGATCTGCGCCGCGCGGCGCATCGTGGCGATCTCGTGCTGGTCCTTGACCAGCCGCATCTCGTCGAGCACCGCGCGCAGATCGAAGGCGCGCGCCGGTGCGGCCACGCCCGCGCGTGCCTGTGCGCGCACCGCGCCGAGCCAGCGGTGCACGCGGGCATCGAGCGCTTCGTCGCTGCCGAGCGCGTACCACAGTGCCGGCCGGTCGGCGAGCAGCTTCGGCAGTTCCTCGTCCAGGCTCGCGAAAGGCAGGCTGCGGTCGAAACCGAAGCGCTCGCGCGCGGCCTCGGGTCCGAAGCGAAAACCGTCCCAGGTCTCGCGCTCCTCGTTCCTGTCGCGGCAGAAGAGGATCGACTCGCCGGCGTCGCCGTCGGCGACCAGCACGATCGCGGACTCGGGCTCCGGGAATCCGGTGAGGTAGTAGAAGTAGCTGTCCCAGCGGTACGGGTACTCGCTGTCGCGGTTGCGGATGACCTCGGGTGCGGTGAAGGCGACGGCCACGCCGCCGCCCTGGGCGCGCATCGCTTCGGCCAGTCTCTGCCGGCGGGTGTCGTAGGGAAGCATCGGGATCCTCGTTCAGGCGCCGCTGCGCTGCTGCACCTGCTGCATCAATTGTGCATCGAGTTCGGCCAGACGCTGCGGCGTACCCGCGTCGGTCCAGTGACCGCCGTGGTACTCCGCGCCGGCCACGCCGCAACGCGCCGCCTCGCGCAGCAGCGGCGCCAACGGCGCCTTCGTGCCGGCGCCCACGCCGTCGAACAGCGTCGCCCGATAGACGCCGATGCCGCTGAAAGTGAGCCGCGACGCTGCGTCGGCGACGAGGCGCCCGTCGCGAAGCGCGAAATCGCCGTCTGCGTGATGGGGCGGGTTGTCGACCAGCACACACCAGGCTGCGAGGCCGGCG
>WBZO01000804.1_pt1 | contig 57971 bp, 55 predicted proteins | sample 5204261 | NCBI WGS metagenome assembly WBZO01 (sample SAMN12412400, study PRJNA552823) | activated sludge metagenome | isolation source: activated sludge from anammox sidestream of wastewater treatment plant... | place: USA: North Carolina | collected 2017-09
GGAAGGCGGAGCGGAAAACCCAGGGGTAGTCGAAAGTCGCCAGGTCAATCCGTCTGTAGCTGTGCGTAGATGGGATTAACCGGAATGCCCATGCTGTGCTCAGGTCAATGTCGGACAAGCTCCTAGCACCAGTGCTACGGATTCTCTATCACCCATTCTTTGCGAATGGTAACGGGATCGAGAATCGAAAAATAGAACTCCCTACTTTGTCTCCTTTCAAATGAAATCAGGATTGGATCGTGTGCACAGTCATGGCGCTGAGTTCTGTCTATGATCACTTTAAATTGTCGATCTGGGGGGAGTGTTGGGGTTTGAAACATCAAGCCGACCAGCACCTCCTCCGAAATAATGAGTGAGTCGACGATATAGGATGGATTCTTCATGTCAAGGAGCGCCTCAAGCGAGGTATGACGACCTTTCTGAACTGGATGAGGGCCGCTCATTGAGACAGCGACCAAATGCCTATCCTCTTCGGTGACCAGGACGATGTCTTTCGGGTCAAATCGAATCGCTCCATCCGTGGAATTCAATGTTAGCAGAACCCAAAAATGATCTTGGGCATGATTGTGCCAGATTGGAATAATAGGCAGAATCAGACCCATCATTCCGAACACCTCAGCATTGAGCGGAATCACGTTGAGCTTCAATGAACAGGACAGAACGCCTGTACTCTTGCCTTGGGCGCTTACATGGGGCACGCTGCGACTAGAATTTACTATTCCTACGCAACCTAGGCTAGACATCAGTAGCACGGCGACCAGCAAGGCCACAATCGGCTTGAGGAGGCTCAATGATTGAACAACGGTACCCAATAAAGAGACCAAGCTGTGCTTTCGAGTAGGACTAAAGAACATAAGGTCGCGAAGGCATTTGTTAAGCCCATTTTGAGTTGCTAAGGGTGAAGTCTTAGACTTGCTGGAAAAGTGAGAGGGATGCATCCTCACCGGTTTGAACGTCTGGCGGCGTTCGAATCACAACCAACAAGGAGCATCCCCATGGCAAGAGTACCGAGCAGCGTCGGCACGCGCAAGAGGCTGAAAGAGATGTTGGCAGGCGACCCGGGCGAGATCGACACCAGTGTGTTTGTGCGGCAAGCCGTCCGCCTGATGATCGAAGAAGCGTTGGAGGCCGAAGTCAGTGAGCGCCTGAGCCGGGGCTATTATGAGCGCGGACCGATGGCAGAGGCCCCCGGAACCCCGCGCGGGTATCGCAATGGGGTACGAGTCGGACGGCTGAAAACTGCCGAAGGCGTCATTGAGTATGGTGTCCCGCAAGTGCGCGGCATCGAGGGCTGGCAATCAGAGATTCGCGCGGCGCTGGGCGGTAAGAGCGAGGAACTGGAACGGCTCGCCGTAGAGATGTATGCCCGCGGGCTCTCCATGCGCGATATCGAAGCGGCGTTCACGGGCGCCGATGGGCGCTGCCTGCTCAGTCGCTCCGCCGCGAGCCGCGTGTGCGAGGCCTTGTGGGCCGACTATCAGGAGTTTGCCCGCCGCGATCTCTCCGGCATCGAGGTCGCCTATCTGTTCATCGACGGCGTCGCCGAGCGACTCCATCTCGGGCAACCTCGCGAGGCGGTGCTGGCGGCCTGGGCGATTACGATGACCGGCACCAAAGTGCTCCTGGGACTGCAACCGGGGACCAAGGAAGACACGGTGTGCTGTAGCGACTTCTTGCGAGACCTCAAAGCCCGCGGCCTCGCGGATCCCGTGCTCGTCGTCACCGATGGCGCGCCCGGGCTGATTCGCGCGGTGGAAGAATGTTTGCCGCGCGCCCTGCGGCAGCGCTGTTTGGCGCACAAGCTCAGAAACCTTGAAACGAAGGTGCCGGCCGAGCGGTGGCGCGAGGTGAAGGCGATGGCGCTGGCCGCCTATCACGCCTCGAGCCCGAAGACCGCCGAGCTCGCCGCCGACGAGTTTCGGCACACCTACGCGAACGAGCTGCCCAGCGGCGTGAAATGTTTCGATGATGATTTTGCCGCGTGCATCACCTATTTGCGTCTGCCCGTGGCGCACCGGCGGGCGACCCGCACGACCAATTTACTGGAACGACTGTTTCTGGAGGAACGCCGCCGCAGCCACACGATCCCGCATGCGTTTGGCGAACGCGCCGTCCTGAAGCTCATGTATGCGGCGCTCCAGCGAGCCAGCGGCACGTGGCAACGGGTGGCGCTCACCGACTTCGAGCGAAAACAATTGCTCACGCTTCGGGAGGAACTCGACCGGGAATTCACGGAGAAACATCGAGTCACTCAATCCGCATCCCGCTCACCAATTTCCAGCAAGCGGGGGACTTGACCTTGCTAAGAAGGCTAGAATGGCTCGCCTCTTTGCTGGGGAGGACTGTTTACAACTGCACCAGAACCACTTCTGCACTTCGATCCGTCTATACCCAAGATACAATGATAGCCTTTCTCAAAAAACTTTGGTATCTCCCGAGAAAGAAATTTCGACAATGTACTTTCCATAACTTCCATCCCCGAACCGACCGCCAACGCGGCCTCCGGCATTCCTGGGATGCCAAGTGCGAGTTTGCTTCCGCTTGATTTCGTTAACGGCTCGATTTGCAGAACGTTACCGGGACCAAGAATTGGTTCGCCAGCTGGAATCGTATTGGCTAAAAAGTACTCTGCCCCAGAAAGAAGCGCCGCCAGAGAAGCTCCGGTAGCGGCACCCCGTAATGCGCTGACAGAGATTGTGTCCCAGTCCCCGGCTCCACCGCCGTATCCAACGGTGGCGCCCATCCCTCCTCCTACCAGTGCACCGGCTCCGATACGGTTCCCAACAGCGGCAATGGTTAGCAAGTCAAAGAAACTATCTCCATAAGGTACTTCCCACGCCATCCCTTGGATCGCTCCCGTTATAGCCCCGACCCCTGCCCCGAATAGAATGCCGCTACTAAGATCTCCACCCCTCTTTGTTGCACTATACCCTCCAAATCCTCCTCCCAGTGTCGATCCGAGTGCCATGCCGAGACCTGCTCCACACCCCCCGCACTGTATTGAGGCAATAATGGAACCAGCTACGATTTCACCAGCGAGAACATATCTTCCCGATCGTGATTGAGTAAGAACTGCCCCGCCAACTACAAAACCGCAACTGTTTAGCATTCCGCATGTGCTAGGCAATATAGCGGAAAACACTGGCCCGCCAAAGATTTGGATGGCAAGCCCTAATGCAGTGATTCCCTTGTCCCCTAACGTCTTGTTGAGGAACTTCTTGAGTTTGAAGTGTCCTGTTGGGTCCGTATATTTGAATGGATTGTTCCCCGCATAGGTGTAACGATTCAAATCCTGCGGATCGCGGGGATTCGGAACGATCGTGTCCGCCGAGATGAACCGCCCCAGGGTCGGGTCATAGTAACGAGCTTCATAGTAGTAGAGCCCCGTTGTGCTGTCCAACTCCTTGCCCGTGTATTTGTACGGGACATCCACCGTCGGATTGGCGCTGCTCTGATTCGTGCGCGTCGCTCCGTACGGATAGTACGCCAGCCTCTGCACCAAAGCGCCCGTGTTATCCGTGATGACGCTGCTGGAACCCAAATGGTCCTGATGCCAATAATGGATGGCACCGGTATTGACCGCCACAGTCGCAATGCGCGTATTTCCTGCAAAGATGAATCGCGTGCAGCTCGTATTGTCGCACTCATAGAGCTTGCCGATGTAGCGGGTCGTCGTGGTGCCCGCAATCTTCTTCACTCGCCCACCATCCCCGTCATAGACGAACGTGGTCGTTTGGCCGTTATGGGAGATCCTCAGCGGCTTAGGCGGGATGGCGTGTGTAAGAGGGAATCTACTGCTCGGATGATACTTCAAACCTCCACGTATCTGTGTTCAGGGTCATCTTCGGAGGATACAGTAGAAGTTACCGTGAATCATGCGGGCTGACATGGACCTCCGAGGCGACTATACCCTTTTCCGCCACTAATCCCGGGACGGCATCGATCTTGACGGCCTGCACGATGAGGATGTCGCCGAACAGAAGCTTGTCGTCCAACAGGACCGACCGGACCTGGGCCGCCTTGGGATTGTTCTTCACCCAGCTTCTCCCCCGCGATCGGATCAAGGGCTTGAGACATTGATGCAGCCACGATCCGGTCTTGGACAGCTCGTTGGTCTCAACCGTCTGAACCACAAAGCCGTTGTTCTCCAGGATATGTCTGAGCTCGATGTAACTGACCGGATTGATGTGCCACGCCGGCCCGGCCATGTAATCGAACGTGTTGGGTGCTCCATAGAGAAGATACTGGAGCCGAGACCGAATCGAGGCCACATTCGGCGTCGTCACCACGAGGCTGCCTCCCGGCCGCAGGACCCGATTGGCTTCGCGCACCAGATGAAAGGGATTTTCGAGATGCTCAATCCCCTCGATACAGGTGTACAGATCAAAACTGCGATCCGCAAAGGGCAAGGTCCGGTTGAGATCCACCTTCGCACAGGCGACCTCCCGAAGCTTGAACTGTTGCGGATCGAGATCGCCGCAGGAGATCTCCAGCCCGAGCCGACGCCGCAGCAAGGTTTGGGCAAAGGCCCCTTCACCGGCCGGCGCGTCCAGAATTCTCTTGCCGTCCAACGGTCCCCGGGCGGACAGGATTTCGATGACCTTCTCGAAGATGCCCGGCGCGCTGATCCGACGTATGTCAGCCTGAGCCTGTTCCACCATCCCGCCTCTTCTTCTGTCCGCGGACGCGCGGCTATCCCATCCTGTTGGCTCCCGTCTGGGCGACAAACTGGTTCGCCAGGAACAGCGATTCGATCGTCCCGGCGTCGGTCCACCAGCCCTCCAGTTTGTCCCAGGTGAGTTCATTCTGTCGGATATAGGCGTTGTTCACGTCCGTGATCTCAAGCTCTCCCCGTCCCGACGGTTTCAGCGTCTTGATGATCTCGAACACCTGCGCATCGTAAAAATAGATGCCCGTCACGGCGTAGGGAGAGGCCGGCTGTTTCGGCTTCTCATCGATCCGGATCACCTTGTCGCCGTCCAGCGCCGGGACGCCGAACCGCTGGGGGTCCTTGACCTCCTTGAGGAGGATCTTGGCACCGGTCCGCTGCGCGCGAAAGGCCTCCGCCGCCTTCAGGATATTGCGCTCGATGATATTGTCTCCGAGCACGACGCAGATCGGGTTCCGGTCAGCGAAGTGCTCGGCCAGCCGCAAGGCATCGGCAATCCCCCCCTCGCCCTCCTGATAGGTATAGTTCAGATGCCGGAGGCCGAACTGCTTGCCGTTTCCCAATAACCGCAGGAAGTCTCCCGCGCTGTTGCCGCCCGTCACCAGCATGATTTCGTTGATGCCGGCGTTCACGAGGGTTTGAATCGGATAGTAAATCATCGGCCGGTCATAGACCGGGAGCAGATGCTTGTTGGTGACCTTGGTCAACGGAAGCAGCCTGGTTCCGAGCCCCCCAGCCAGCACGACGCCTTTCATGAGTTTCCCCCTCGAAGTTTGATCAGACTCATGGATGAGACCAGCCGGCCGCGATTCGGACGGCCATCTCCGCGGACGGCTTACGCTTGAGCCGCCACCTTGCGATAGACCTCGACCATCCGGCGGGCCGTCTCATCCCACGAGAACTGCCTCGCCCTGACGAGACCGCGCTTCCGGAGCTCTTCCCAGCGGCTCTCATCGCTCAGCAGGCTGCGCATCTCCCGAGCCAGTCCCTCCACGTCGTCCGGGTCCACCTGCGCCCCCGCATCGCCCACCACCTCCGGCAAGGAAGAGGCGTTGGAGGAGATCACCGGACAGCCGCAGGCCATGGCTTCCAACACCGGCAAGCCGAACCCTTCGTAGCGGGAGGGGAAGACGAAAAGCCGCGCCTGCCGATAGAGACGCAACAGCCGGTCGTCCGACACGGGTCCGGGAAACAGCACGCAGTCCGTGAGGCCCAATCGGGTCACGAGGTCAACCACGTCGGCGCGCTTTCCCACATCTCCCGCGAGCACGAGATCGTGGCGCTGGCGGATCGGCTGGGGCAAACGCGCGAAGGCGTCGATGAGCGTCTCCACATTCTTGGTCGGATCCTTTCCCGCGACGCACAGCACATAGGGCTTCGCCCCTTCCCTCTCCTCACAGCGCGCCGCCGGCGCAAACCGTTGCTGGTCCACGCCGGGATAGACGACCGTCACCCGGTCCTCCTCAACCGGGAGGAGGCGGAGAATGTCGCCCTGCGAGCAGAGGGAATCGGTCACCACGTGGTCGAGACGGGCCCAACGATCTCCGATCACCAGAGAAAACAGCCGCTCGTTGAAGCTTGGCCGAGGACGATGATGGGCAAGCACCAGGGGTTTCAAGTCATGGATCGTCGCGACGAACTTCCCGCGCTTCCATGCGATACAGGAATCATAGGGAAAATGCAACACGTCGTAGGTTCCCGCCGCCAGCGGCGCCACCTGTTCCCACACGCGCCGCCGGAAGAACGGAATGCGGACGGTGCGATAGACCATGTTGGGACGGGCCGTGAAGGCACAGGCCGAAGGCGGCATCAACACCAGATAGTCGTGCTCCCGATCGACGCGGCCGATGGCTTCGATCAGCTCCCGCGCGTAGCGGCCCAACCCGACGTTGAAGTCCCTCACGTGCCATGCGGCGATGACGATTTTCATGATGGAGAAAATCCCCGTCGCGACCGGCTACGGCGTCGGCTTGATCCCTGAGGCCGACGCGCCCGCCGGCGTCGGTTTTTCGATCAAGGCATGGCCGTATCTCAGCCGCTCATAGCGGGCGGTCACAACGCTCCGCAAGCCGGTCCAGCGGCGCTCCAGCCAATTGCCGCGGACAGTCCGGTTCCACTTGGCGGTGAAATGGGCCAGGTTGGCGGTCGGATAGGTCCGGCTCTGTTTGTTCTTGATCGCGTCCTGCGTCACCATGCTGAAGTGGTGGATCAGCACCGAGCCGGTCATCGCCGCCTGCCATCCGGCTTCACGGGCGCGCCAGAGAAAATCCACGTCTTCGCAGCCGCCGTAGGTAAAGGCTTCGTCGAACAGTCCGACCTGCTCAAAAACCCGGCGGTCGATCAGCATGCAGGCCCCGTAGATCTCCTTTCGAATGGCCCCGGCGCACCGGCGGGTAAACTCCGCGGCATACCGTTCCAGATCATAATCGAGCGGCCCCTCGCGGGCCGATGGAGACACGATGCCATAGCGGCCGCTCTGCATGAACGCCAGCAAGCCTCTCAACCAGCCCGGCGTCACCACGATGTCGTTGTTGAGGATGCCGATGACCTGGCCCGTGGAAGCCCGGACCCCTTGGTTCCAGGCCTTGGCGCAGCCCAGGTTGCTGTCGTTGGCGATCACCTGCGCCGGCACCGTCTTCAAATAGTCGCGCGTGCCGTCCGCCGAGGCATTGTCCACGACGATCACCTCAATAGGAACATCGGTCCAGCGGTGAATGGAATCCAGACACCGGCGCGTATAGTCGAGCTGATTGTAGACCGGGATCACCAGACTGGTCATCAGGCCGGAGCCCGCCGTCGCGGACGGCTCCCCGGCAACCACCGGGCCGGGGTTCACAGCGGGGCTCCGATGGAAGACGGTTCCACCGGCCCCTGGATGAGCCCGGCATAGACGGAGGACAGGCCATTCATCATGGCCTCCACGGTGAATTGCTTCATCACCCGCTGCCGGCCTTTCCGTCCCATTTCCTTGCGACCGTCAGGGTCCTTCAGCAGGGCCGTGACGGCCCGCGCCAGTTCGCCGACATCCCCGGGCGGCACCAATAACCCGGTCTCTCCGTTCACGACGATGTCGGGCAAGCCCCCGGTCCGGGAGGCCACCACCGCCCTTTCCCTCGCCATCGCTTCCAGCACCGCAATGCCGAATCCCTCCATGAGGGAGGGCTGCACGTACAGGTTCATGGCGTCAAGAAGGGCTCGGACCTGCCGCTCGAACCCGAGGAAATGGACGCGGCCGGTCAGGCCCAAATCGCGGCACTGGAGCCTTAAGCTCCGCTCATGTTCCTCATCGCCCTGTCCGAGAACCAGATAATGGACATCCGGCACTGCGGCCAGGATTTCGGGCAGCGCGCGGAGCATGATGTCGTAGCCCTTCCGCGGAAAAATGTTGCCCACGGTGCCGATCACGACGGCGTGGTCGGCGATCCCCAGCCGGCGCCGTACAGCGGACCCGGCTCCGTCCATCTCCGCGCCCACCCAGCGGCCGTCGAGTCCGCTGTGCAGCACACGGATGCGGTCCCGTTTCACGCCGCCCGCCTCCAACGTGCCGGCCACCTGGGTGGATACCGCCAACACACAGTCCAACCTGGCCAGTTCATATTGGGCGACCTTGGACACGTCCAGGTCCTGCCTGAGATGCGCCGCCACCGGAACGCGAGCGGCATGGAGGGCGCGCAGGGTCTGCGGGACCCACCAGAGATCGTTGACATGGATCAGGGAGGGCTTGAGGTCCTCGATGAGATGCCGCAACAGGCGAACCGCCGGCTTTCGGCGAGGGAAGCTCCACATCTTTCTCCAGGCGGGGAAATCAGCGCCGTGGACCGGGATGCCGCGCTGCTTCAGCTCCATCGCCAGGGGGCCGCGTTCCGGACAAATCACGGCCGGAACATACCCGAACGATCCCAAGTGCTCGACATAGGCCAGCAGCTCCCGCTCGGCCCCGCCGATCTCGCCGATGCCGTGGACGAAGAGGATCTTCGTGTGTCGCCCCTCGCGGGGCCGGGACAACAAGGCCGGAGATTTCACGGTTGCGGCACCCCGTAGCGCCGGATAAAGGCCTTCAGGTCGGAGGACATCAGGAGCGGCAGCGCCTCCTCAATCTTCGCCGGCGGCCAATCCCACCAGGCGATCGCCAACAACGCCTCGATCGTCTGCTGATCGAATCGATATTTCACGACCCGGGCCGGCGAACCGGCCACGATTGCGTAAGGAGGCACATTCTTCGTAACCACGCTTCTCGCCCCGATCACGGCTCCGTTTCCGATGGTCACGCCGGACAGGATCAGCGCGTCGGTTCCGACCCACACATCGTTCCCGATGACCACATCTCCCTTCGAGACCGATGGGTAAGGCAAGCGCATCTTGTCGCCCACCATGACTTGGAACGGATAGGTCGAAACCCAATCCGTCCGATGATTGAACCCGGTCAGGATCGTCACCCCGGAGGCAAAGGAGCAGAACCGTCCGACTGTCAAGGTGGTGCCGTCCTCGCCCCGCGGGACTCGGGGATGGCCGTAGCTCCATTCGCCGATGGAGAACCCCTGGTAGTCGGGATTGTTGCCCATGATCGTCCGAGACGGCCGCGGCGCTCTCAATCCGATCTTCACCAGAAAGTCCCTCACCCTTCCCATCGCCTCGCTCCGGATCGCTTCGTCCCCTCCGCCGCCCCCTGTTTCCGGCGGCCCTGTCGTTCAGGGCGTCCCGACTTTGTCCACGCGAAGCGTGACATGCATGTTATCGACCACATTCCACAGATAGCGGCGGCACCGTTTCTGAATGTAGGCCGGCAACCACCGGAACGGCTTGCGCACATCATAGGCAATCCGCTCAACCCGGAAATCGGTCCTGATTCCATAGTCAGTCGGGGGCTCGAAGTATTGAAAGGTATCCTCGGTGATGTACCGCACGTGAGTGGGATCACGAAACGCGCCGCGGGACGTGTAGTAGGGCACGACGATTTCCACCTTCCCGCCAGGCCGGCAAATGCGGGAGACCTCCTCCATCAAACCGATCAGATCGCGCACATGTTCAATCACATGCCTCATCCAGACCACGTCGACCGAGCTGGTCTTGATCGGAAGCCGGTGCTCGATATCGGCCACGACATGAATGCCGGGTTCCCTTCGCACATCGACTCCCCAGGCTCCCTCGACTTTGTTCTTTCCACACCCAAGATCGAGAACCACCGGCCTGCCGCTCTCCCTGGTCATCTTTACCAATCACGCCTTGGCCGGTTGGCTCGCCGTTACCCGAACAAGTCAATGAAGCGCCGGACCGTCATGCGGATCGCTCCTGTGAGCCGTCGCCGACGGATTGTGCCCGGCTTCCTGACGGCATGGACAACAGGCGTCGTGCCGTCTCAAACACTTCGTCGACCGTGATCTGCCTCATGCAGCTTTGCTCGCCGCGCATGCAGGTGGGATGGTAACAGTCCCTGCAATCCAGCCCCTTGTAGATGGTCGTCACCTCCGCCGTCCCGTACGGCGTCCATTCCGAGGGGGAAGACGGCCCAAAGAGCCCGATGACCGGCGTCCCGACGGCTGCGGCCAGGTGCATCGAGCCATTGTCGTTGCCGATGTATAGGGCGCAGCATTTCACGATGGCGGCGAACTGCCTGAGATCGACTCGTCCGGTGATATTGATCGGGCGACAGCGGGCCAGTTCCTGTATCTGAGCCGCCACGGCCTGCTCCCGCGCGCCGCCGCCGATCAAGACCCTACAACCGGCCTCCGAAGAGAGCCGATCGGCCAACTGGGCAAACCGCTCGGCCGGCCAGGCCTTGAACCAGTATCGGGCGCCGGGATGGAACATGACGAGAAGCCGGCCATCCGGTGAGATGCCCAATTCTTGGAGCAACCGCCCGCCCTGCTCCTCTTCCTCTTTCGTTAACCACACCGTCGGAGGTTCCGGCTTGGCCGTGATCCCGAGCGGGGCCAGCAGCGCCAGATCCCGGCTGATTCGATGGGTGCCCTCCGGAGGCGAATCGACTTCGTGCGTGTAGGCCAGCCAGCCCCGCCACCGCCGCGATTCACGAAATCCGATGCGGACCGGAATGTTGCTCAACAGGCAGGTGAATTCGGCCCGGTCGTTGCCGGTCATGTCGATCACGCAATCGAACCCTCGCTTCCGGACCTCGTGATAGAACTGCGCCTGCGTGCCGAAGCGGCTTCGATCGACGAGCAGGACCTCCGCCACGTCAGGGTTGTGCCGCAGCACGTCTTCAGTCCCGGGGTACACCGCAACCGTCACACGGCTATCCGGAAGCGCCTGACGCAGAGCCCGCAGGATCGGGGTGGCGAGCAGGACATCCCCGATGTAGCGCAGCTTCAGGAGCAGAATATTCCGCATCGACATCGGGCGCGGCACCAGAGCAGGCCCAACGGAACGATCCGGTGCGAGAGACTGGCTCACGATGCGCGGCCGGTGCTGGTGGGGGTCGCCGGACGCGGCGTTTCCGGACGAACAGGAACCGGAGGAGCAGGCCGGAGGGCAGAGTTCCCGATAGACGCGCATGACCTGCCGGGCCGATTCCTCCCACCTGAACAGCTTGGCCCGCTCAAAGCCTTTTGCGACCAGAGAGTCCCGCAAGGCGCGATCCTCAAGGGCCCGCGCCATAGCCTGCCCCAACTCCGCGGGGTCGTCCGGGTTCGCCAACAGGGCCGCATCCCCGGCAACTTCGGGCAGGGACGAGCGGTCGGAGGTCACCACCGGCGCCCCGCAGGCCATGGCCTCCAACACCGGCATGCCGAACCCCTCATAGAGGGACGGAAAGACAAACAGATCCGCGTGGGAATAGAGCAGCCGAAGTTCCATCCCCGACACCCGTCCCGGACAGATGACGCGACCCTCCAGCCCCACGGCCTTCGCGGTCTCCAGATAATTCCCGAACCGGTGGACTGGGTCCCCAACCAGGATCAGCTTGCGCCGCCCCAGCCGCGCAGCTTGCCCAGCCGCCGCCTGTAGGAACACCCGGTGATTCTTGCGCGGATCCGCGCCTCCGACGAAGAGCACGAATCCCTCGTCAGGGGAGAGCGCCAGTTTTTCGCGCAACATCGCCATCGCCGCAGGATCGCGCAGCGGGCGGAACTCCTCCGAGACGCCGCAATAGACCACCTCGATCCGCTCCGCAGGCAGGCCGTACAGCTCCGTGATTTCCCGCGCCGAGAATTGCGAGATCGTCACGACCTTGCGCGCCCGCCAGACCGCGCGGCTGGTCCGGGAGGCCGCGCTGCGCTGGCCGAACAATCGCGTGGAATATTCCGGATGGCGGTCCAGCCATCCGTCGTAGATCGTCACGACCCCTCCGTACCGCCCGACCGTTTGCAGGCGAAAGTTGGTCCCATGGTAGAGGTCCAGCCCGTCCCGCTGCGCCCGGAATTTGATCGCCCAACGCGGGGTCTCGCGCCAGCGTACCCGTGGATCGGAAGCCCAGGCATCGAGCCTGCCGAGATCGAGCGAGCCGCGATCGACATAACAGACCAACTCGAAATCTTCGTTCAACCGCAGAAGCCCGCGCAGGAGGTAATAGACGTACCACCCGATCCCTCCCCGGTCCCGCACCGCCGGCGTCGCATAGATTCCGACCCTCACCGGTCCCCCCCGTCGCCGGCCGCGATCGACTCCCAGGCCTTGGCGTATTTCAGGAACGTGAACATGCCGGCAAACAGCGCGACCACAAGGCCGTGCACCCCGTCACGCCATCCGCCCCGCAGGACATAGGTCTTGGCGATCGTGCCGAGGTGATGGCCGGCGATCTGAGCCGCCGTCACGCGGGACCGGCGTTTGAGCTTCTCCGCGGCGCCGAGCGTGGAATAGGCGACGACCTTCCGCGCGTGGTGGGCCACCGTGGGCATCGTGTGGTGATCCATCGGATTCGACAGCCGGAGGACGCGCCCTTGGAACAGCAGCCGCTCATGCAACTTGGTATCGTCGTACCGGCAAGCGGCTCGCCGGATCAGCCGGATTTGATGATCCGGATACATCCCTCCCCCTTGGATCCAGCGGCCGTAAAAGAAGTTGCGCCTGGGGACCTCGAAGGCCGCCACGTCCGCCGGGACTTCCGCGGCGAGGACCGTCTGGATTTCGCGCGCAAGGGCGTCCGGCACCCGCTCGTCGGCATCCACGATCAGTACCCACTCGCTGCTTGCCTGTTCGATCCCGAAATTTTTCTGCGGCCCGTACCCTGGCCAAGGCCGGACGAAGACACGGGCGCCGGCCTGTTCAGCCAGCTCCACCGTCCGGTCCGTGCTCTGGGCGTCCACCACGATCTGTTCGCCCGCCCATTGAACGGACTCCAGACAGGCCGGGATGTTGTGCGCCTCGTTCTTGGCGATGACCAGCGCAGTGACCGCCGGCATCGGTTTACCCTCGGAATCCACGTTGCGCAATCTCCCTATAAAAACGCCAGTTGAGCCATCGATTGACCCTCGGTTTCAAGCGCCGGGCCGCAGCGATCCGGTCCTGCATCACAGCCGGATGGCGGCCGCGAAAATCCTTGAGGATGTCATAGTGCTCGAACTCGGCCGCCTCGGACGTAAACCAACGTGACTCCGACGGCGGAGGCGCGTCCCCGTGGTAGACGGCGGTCTGTTCCCGCTTCTTGGCCGTCATCGTCACCGGAGCCTTGACCCAGCCGTAATGGAACACCAGGGCGCCGGATGAGGCGAGCCATTCCTTCGGCCCGTTTTGCAGATAGCGCTGCGTCGCCTTCTCATGAAAGCCGACCGCGTCGCCGCAGGATTCGACTTCGCCGTTGTTGCGGATGATCCGCACCGCCTTATGGTAGTACCAGGGGTTCAGGGACCAGTAATCGCCGACGAAATGCAGGTAGCGAAAGAGGAGGCCCTTCACCGCCGGATTGTTCACGTGCCTGGCCATGGAACGGACGATGCCCGGCAGATGGTCCTCATGAATCACTTCGTCGGCCTGGAGGTAGAACGCCCAGTCCCCGCGGCAATGGGACAAGGCGATGTTCGTCTGTTGCGAATAGATCAGCCCGCCTTGCCGCAAGGTCTCGTCCCACACCGAGTCGATGATCCGGATCTTCGGATCGTTGATGGACTCGATCAACTCGCGGGTGCCGTCCTCGCACCGCCCGACATTGACGATGAATTCATCGACGATCGGCAGGATGGATCGGATGGACTCCGTCACCGGATAGTCGTATTTGACCGCGTTCCGACAGAATGTGAACCCGCTGACCTTCATTACTTGCTGGCCTTCACCCCTTCCCACTTGAAGCTAAACATTTACTTGAGCCACTCACCTGAATCTCCCAAAACTTCGCGTACTTCAGGAAGGTGTAGTAGCCGTACAAGCCGGAGAGGATCAACCCCGGCATCCCGTCACGCCAGCCGCTTCTGCCGACGTACATCTTCAGAAACGTAAAGAGCGGGTGGCTGACCAGTTGGTGCGGGCGGAACCGGCGGCCCTGCGCGGCCATGCGCCTGGCCATCAGGTCCGAATACCGGTCCATCTTGGCCAGGTAGTGATCGATATTGCGGAACGGGTATTGGAAGATCGCCTGGGTGAAATACCCCGCCTTGCCGGTGATGTCGAACCCTTCGTGCACGACATCCCCCTCCCGGTACCGAACGCTCCCCTTGCGGAACAGTTGCGGCTGCCGGTAGTCGGGATAGAAGCCGCAGTGGCGGATCCACCGGCCCAGAAAAAAATTCTTGCGCGGAATGAAATAGGCATCGGCCTGACCGGAAACCATCGTGCGCCGCACTTCATCGCGCACCTCCGGCGTGGCGCGCTCGTCCGTATCGAGGCTGAAGATCCAGTCGTGCGAGGCTCGGGCCGTGGCCTCGTTCCGGAGCCGGCCGAACCCTCGAAACTCGTGTTGAAAAATCCTGTCGGTGAACTCCTTCGCGATCACCGCCGTTCGGTCCGTGCTGAAGGAATCCACCACGACGATTTCATCCGCCCACGTCACCGACTCCAGGCAGGCCCGCATGTTCGGCTCGTCGTTGTAGGCCATGATGACGGCCGAAACCTTCGGCGACGCGGTTTCCATCATGACCTGGCAGCGGCCATGTCAGCCGCGCGGCGGTACACCCGCTCCAGCTCGTCCAACATCCGATCCAGGGAATAATGCCGCTCGACGAGGGATCGCCCCGCCGCGCCCAGCCGCGCCCGCAGCTCGCGGTCGTTCAACAACAGGCGGATCCGGTCCGCCAGCGCGGCGGCATCACGGGGCGGCACGACGAACCCGGTTTCTCCGTTTCTCACGACATCCGGAATGGAACCCACCGTCGTCGACACGACCGGCAGCCCTACCGCCATCGCCTGCATGAGCACCTGCGGAATCGTGTCCCCCTCTACAGACGGGATGACAAAGACATCGAGCGAGTGGAAGACGTTCAACAGATCGTCCCGATAGCCCAGCATCCGCACCGAATGCCCGACCCCCTGTTCCTGGATGCGCGCCCGCAGTCTCGCCTCTTCCGGCCCTTGTCCGACCACCACGAAGGTGACATCCCGATCGCGCGCCGCGATCCGGGCCGCCGCATCGATGAAGTATTCATGTCCTTTATAGGAGCGCAGATAAGAAATCAATCCGACCAGGAGGTGCGTCCGTGGGAGCCCCAGTTCCTCCCGAAGATCCTTCGTGGAAGCTCCCGGCTTGAAGACCCCCACGTCGATGCCGATCGGGAACGCCACGACACGGTCGGACGCCAGCCCGTCCCGCTCAATCAGCCCGCGGCGGGTCAGCTCTCCGCCGGTGACGATGACCAGGTCGAGCAGCCGCTGATACAGAAGCCCGGTGGTCAGGTTGCGGTTGAGCGGGGTCGAAATATGCCTGGTCCTGATGACCGGCGGGCGCGGCGCCACCAGCCGGGCGGCCAACGATCCGATCCAACTGTCCCGCGAGCTGTTGACATGCACGATGGCCGGCCGTTCCTGCATCAACAGCCGGCGGAGCGTCAGGATCGCGGAGGGATAGCGCCACCGCCTCATGCAGAGCCCCACGACGGGAATGCCCTCCCGTTTGGCCATATCCATGATCGGGCTGCCTGGCTCCAGGATCATCGTGACCTGATGCCCGCGCTTCCGCAAACCCTCGGCATGGAGGATCACGGCCAGTTCCTGCCCGCCGACCGTCGTGCTCGATTCAAGGACAAACAGTTTCATGAGGTGAGCGAGACCGCCGAGCCGCTCGTCACGCGATCCACCTGCCGCGCAACCTCCGCCGGCGTGATGCGGGTCAGACATTCGAGATGGACCGTATGGCGACAGGTCCTGCTGAAACAGGGGCGGCAGGGCAGGGTGATTGAACAGACGTGATGGCCCAGGCCATAGGGGCCGGTGCGGACCTCGCTCGTCGGACCGAACAGGGCGACGACCGGTGTTCCGACCGCCGCAGCCACGTGCATGGGACCGGAATCGTTCGTGACGAGGCAACCGGCTTCCCGCAACAGGGCCGGGAGCAGACGCAGCGGGATTTCGCCGGCAAGGTTGGCGGCGTGACCCCGCACCGCCTGAACGACTGATTCGGCCTCGGCTCGATCTTCCTCCCCGCCGATCACGATGACCCCGTCCCAACCTTCCTGTATCAGCCGGTTCGCAACCTCGACAAACGACCCGCGCGGCCACCGCTTGGTGGGCCAGCGGGCCGAAACGTTCATGGCTGCCCACCGGCTCCGCGGTCCCAAGCCGGCTTGAGAGAGTCGCGCCCTCACGGTTGCTTCATCCTCCGGCTGGAACACAAAGGGAACGCGAACCCGGTCCGGAACGACACAGCCGACATACTTCGCCACGGAGAGATACCGATCCACCGCATGGATATCAGGATCGGGGACCGGCACGCGATGGGAATAGAACCAGGGACTCCCTTCTCTCGCGCTCTCGAAGCCGATCCGGACCGGGCAGCCGGTCCTCCAAGCCAAAACACCGCTACGTAACAGCCCCTGCAAGTCGATCACCAGGTCGAACCGGTGTGATCGGAGCCGTTGCATCATCGCCAGCCAGCCGGTCCATCGATCCTTGACCCTCCAGATGCGATCGATCCCTTCCACCCGCTCAAGAATGCCGGCCCACTGCTCCTTGACCAGCCAGGAAATCTCCGCCTGGGGAAACCGCGCGCGCAGCAATGGGATGACCGGCAAGGCATGGACAATATCGCCGAGCGAACTGGGCTTGACCACCAGCAGGCGCCGGACATCGGGGAGGGAGACTTCTCTCATGGACTCAGGCACCGGAGCGATCCCCTTCTCCTTTGAGCTGAAGCGCCAGGTCGCGGCGGCTGAGCCGATCGCGCAGAATCCAGTCCGCAGCCTCGGCCATGCTCTCGGCGACATGGTCGGGTGGCCGACCCTCATCGCGCATCCGAGCCAGATCGTGCCGGCTGTCCTCGCCGGACAACAGCAACACCGTTCCGGCTCCGACCCTCTGTCCCGCTATGACGTCGCGCGCACGATCGCCGAGGACATACAGGCTCGTCCGATCAAGGTCGTGCTCGCGACAGGCCTGCTCGATCAGTCCCGTCTCGGGCTTGCGGCAACGACAGCCGTCATCCGGATGATGCGGACAGACATAGAGGCCCGTCAATACCGCCCCCTGCTGCGCCAACTGGTCGCCAAGCCGTTTGTGAATCGCCTTGAGTTGTTGTCCCGTGATGAGGCCCCTGGCCACGCCCGATTGGTTGGTGACCACGATCAATGTGGCGCCGGCCGCAGACAGGCGCGCGAGCGCTTCCCCGACCCCGGGCAATAGCTCAAACGCCTCCGGGTCATTCAGGTACCCCGTGTCCCGGTTCAACGTGCCGTCCCGGTCGAGGAAGACGGTCACGCCGGTTAGAAGATTAGTGCTGGGTGCTGAGTGCTGGGTGCTGAGAGGTGAATGCTGAGTACTGGGCGCTGAGTGCGCAGGATCAAGTCCAGAGTGCTGGGTGCTGAGTGCTGGGTGCTGAGTGGTCACATCGCCAGTCTGGGGGCAGGACATCATCGCCTGTCGAGCGACCGCCACGACCTGCTCCACCGTCACGCCGGTCATGCAACGGTGGTCGATCGGGCATTCGCGCAACAGGCAGGGCGCGCACTCCACCGACGTCCGCACCACCGCGCGACCGTCGCCGAACGGCGCGGTCGTGCGCCAATCCGTCGGGCCGAACACCGCCACCACCGGGACGCCGAAGGCCGCCGCGATATGCATCGGCCCCGTGTCGTTGGTCAGGTAAAGCCGGCATCGTTTCGTGATCGCCATCAGCTCCCGAACCGAGGTCCGGCCGGACAGGACCATCGTCGGGGCTTCGATCTGTCGCGCGATGGCCTCACCCAGCTCCTCTTCCCCTGGAGCGCCGACAATCACCACCTGCGCCGGACGGCCGGTGCGATCGCGACAGAACGCGGCGATCTTGGACGCCGCTTCAGCAAAACGATCCGGCAACCACCGTTTGGCCGTGCCATAGGTTGACCCGGGGTTGAGCCCGATCAAGGTTGCTCCGGCCTGCAGACCGAACTCGGCCAGCCGGGCGGCAGCCGCCGCCTCTTCTTCAGGCTTGAGATAGAGTCTCGGCGCGCAGGGTTCGGTTTCACAGCCGAGTTGCCGCAGCAGTTCCAGATAGTAGGACACCTGATGAGGCACATGGCGAACCTTCGGCACGGCGGTGGTCAATAAGCATCCCCGCCCGTCGGTCGCGTAGCCGTAACGTCTGGGAATCCCGGCCAGGGCCGTGATGAAGGCCGCTTCAAAGGCATTTTGAAACAGGACCGCCAGGTCGAACTTCCGGCCGCGTAATTCTTGGGCAAGTTGCCATTTTCCCCAGAGCCCCTGATGCCGGCCCCGGTGGTCGTAGACCATCGACTCCGCCACATCCGGATGGCCGTCCAGCAACTCGACGATGGAAGGCCGGCCAAGTACCGTCAGGCGAGCCTCCGAAGAGATGCGGCGAAGGGCTCTGATCGCCGGTTCACACATCACCGCATCCCCAAGCCAATTGGGGACGCGAAGCAGGATCTGCGCGGCATCGCGATACGTCATGGTCCTGGCAGGCATCAGAAGAACCGCTCGTTCAACATTGCCAGGAGGGTCGCCTCGCCGGATTTGAACCGAGGTTCCAGCCGCACGGCCCACCAGGTATGGCCGAGACCGACCAATTCCGCCAGTTTGCAGGCGTCCTTCTCGGTCGTCACGATGAGGTCGGCGCCGCAAGCCTCCGCCCGCCTCTGGGCAGCCTCGACTTCTGCGGCGCGATAGGCGTGATGGTCTCGAAACTTCACGTGCTGGACGATCTCCAGGCCCATCTCACGAAGCACCCGCTCGAACGAGGCTGGATTGCCGATGGCGCTGACCGCGACGGCGGTCTTGCCCTTGGCGGCGGTTCCGTCCATCTCGGCGCCCTGCCGGATATTGACGAGGCGCTCCGGCACGAAATCGACTTCCACGGGAACGATTCGATGGCCCAGCGCCTCTTCCACGAGCCTGACCACCCTCTGTCCTCCGTTCCCCTCGCTGGCGCGGGTGATGATCAGGGTCGAACCTCGCGCCGCGGCGGTCAACGGTTCCCGCAGACGCCCGAACGGAAAGTGGCCCTTCAGCCCCTCCACGTCGGTCGCGTCCATCAACAGCAGATTGAGGTCCCGCCAGAGCGACAGGTGCTGGAATCCGTCGTCCAGGACCATGTCATCGATCGGAACGCGATTCAACAGCCAACGGCCCAGCTCATACCGGTCCCGGCCGACGGCGACGATGGCCCTTGGGCACCGACGGGCGATCAGAAACGGCTCGTCGCCCGCCTCCAGCGGGTTGGCCAAGAGATGGTGCCCGTCGGACACCAACAGATGAGCCTCTTGGCTACTGCGTCGATAGCCGCGGCTGAGCACGGCTACCCTCCGGCCCTGCTCCACCAACTGTTGCACGGTCCAGATCACCATCGGCGTTTTGCCCGTTCCGCCGACCGTGAGGTTGCCGATGCTGACCACCCGCACGGGCAACCGGTTGGTGCGCAGCAGTCCCCCACGATAGCAGGCGGCCCGGCATCGGGAGGCCAGTTCATAGGGTAGCGACAACAGCCTCATCAGTGACTGCGGGGCTCCCACCGCTTTTTACCTCGAACCGTTTCCGGCATGGCCCGGGCAGGTCGGCGACGGCATCGCATCGCTCCATACAGGGCGACGGTCGAGAAAGCCCTCCATCGCGTTGAGGCTCCGTTCCAAGGCCCCCTGGTTCTCCTGGAGGGCGGACCGGGCCCGCTGCCCGACTCGATCCAGGTCAACGGGACTGTCCAACAACTGCCTGCAGACTTGAACCATCTGATCGACCGTCCGCACCCTGATCCCGCCGCCGGCCGATTCCAACAGCTCGGCAATCTCCTCGCAGTGGTCCGTGTGGGGCCCAAAGAGCACTGGTTTTCCCCAGGCGGCCGGTTCCAGCAGATTATGGCCTCCGACGGGAGCCAGGGTCCCGCCCACGAAGGTGATCGCGGCATAGTGATACACCGCTCCCAATTCGCCCCTCGTATCCAGCAGCAGCACCCAAGGTTCCGGGGCTCCCTGGAGGCCAGCCGCTTCCATGGCAAGCCGCGAACGCCGCATGGACGGCAAGCCCCGTTGTACAAGCATCCGTTCGATCTCCTCCGTCCGCTCGATGTGCCGCGGCGCCAGGATCAGGGCGAGCGGTCGTTCCTTGCGGATCTGTTCACAGGCCGAGATCAAAAGTTCTTCTTCGCCGGGATGCGTGCTGCCCGCCACCAACACCGGCGGATGCGACTGCCGGGAGATCCAGCCGATCAAGGGCGCGAGCCGGTCTTCTTGCAGGGAAACCGGCGGCTGATCGAACTTGAGGTTGCCCGTGCGCAGGACCCTTTCCGGATCCGCGCCCAAGGCGATGATCCGTTGCGCATCCCGGTCGGACTGCATCAGGCACAGTGACAGCCGGCGCAGGATGAACCGATAGATCTGCCGCACGACAGGCCATTGCTGCCTGATAAACGAGCGGGTCGAAATGCGCCCGTTCAACATGACGGTCGGCACCCCGCGCGCGGCGAGCGAAGTCAGGAGATTCGGCCACAGCTCGGTCTCGACGAACAGGTACAGGCCCGGCCGCAGATGGTCGATCAGCCTGGCCACGGCCCAGGGGTAGTCCAACGGCGCGTAACAATGGGACGCAATGCCGGCCAGCCGCTGCTCGACCGCTTCACGCCCGGTTTCGGTGATAGTCGAGACGATCAGCGGCCGGCCGGGATACCGGGCATGCAGCGATTTGACAAGCGGCGTCACCGCCACCACCTCCCCTAACGACACGGCATGGACCCAGATCACGGAGCCGGCCCCCGGCGTGCTCCCCGCCGGCAAGACCGGCAACTTCAACCCGAGGCGGAACGGCAACCCGCGGCGGCAGCGCCGTTTGGCCAGGAGGATCAGCAAGATGGCCGGCGAGGCCAACAGGAAGAGCATGTTGTACAACGCCACCAGCATGATGCCTCTCCCGCCTGTCCGATGAATTCCCTCGCTCAGGCAGCCCTTCCGCTCAGGCGCGCGGACGGCCGGAGACCATGGCATCGGCGCGGGCCGTCAACTCGTTCAACGCCGCTTCGAGTTCCCGCCGTTTGGCCTCCACCTCCGAATCTGAGGCATCGGGAGAAACCAGGATCGGCTGTCCCCAGAGAAAGAGCCCTCGGGAAAAGGGGAGAGGAATCAGAAAGCGATCCCAGCTCGCGCAGAGTTTTTTTTTGAGCAGCCGAAGGTCACCGGCACGATCGGGAGGCCGGTGGCCTTGGCCAGATGCACGACGCCCGGTTTGGCGACCTGGGCCGGTCCTTTCGGGCCGTCGGGCGTGACGCAGAGATCGCCGCCCTCTTCGCCGGCTCGAATCAGGCTGCGGAGCGCCGTCATCCCCCCGCGGGTGGTTGAGCCGCGCACGCTGTGAAACCCGAACCGGCCGATCAACCGGGCAATGATCTCGCCGTCCCGGTGCCGGCTGATCAACACATGGATCCGGCGCCCCCGATAGGCCAGCGGCATCATCAACTGCCGGCTGTGCCAAAAGGCGAAGATCATCCCCCGCCCGCCGGCGTAATATTCGCGCATGACCTCATCGCCGATTCGGTCCCACCGAATCAGCGCCCCGAGCAGCCGGATGATGAAGGCGCCGACAGGCGGCACGAGCGACAGTTTGATCCAGTTCACCATCTCGTTCAACGTGCGCCGTGATTCGTGACTCGCAAGACCTCGCCTCCCGAACATGCGCGGTGAACGAATACCGCTTCACGATCAGCGTATGACGTCGGCATCCTGGAATTGCATGCTGTGCAACCGGCGATAGGTGCCGTTATGGGCCAGAAGCTGCTCGTGCGTGCCCGATTCCACGATCCGGCCCCGGCTCATGACCACGATCCGGTCGGCCTTCTGGATCGTCGACAGCCGGTGGGCGATGACCAACGTCGTCCTGTTTTTCATGAGGTTCGAGAGCGCCAATTGAACCATTCGTTCAGATTCTGAATCCAGGGCCGACGTGGCTTCGTCCAGGATCAAAATGGGCGGGTCCTTCAGGATCGCGCGGGCGATGGCCAGGCGCTGGCGCTCCCCTCCCGACAGCTTGAGGCCTCGTTCCCCGACGATAGTCTGATACCCCTGCGGCAGCTTCGAGATGAACTCATGGGCGTGGGCGGCATGGGCCGCGCGCATCACCTCTTCTTCGGAGGCTCCGTCCCGGCTGTAGGCGATGTTGTTGCGGATCGTGTCGTCGAACAGCACCACTTCCTGCGAGACGATGCCGATCTGGCTCCTCAACGATCGCAACGTATAGGAGGCGATGTCCTGTCCGTTGATCAGGACCGTCCCGGAGGTCGGGGCGTAAAAACGGGGCACCAGGCTGATCAAGGTGGTTTTTCCGCTGCCGCTGCTTCCGACCAGGGCCACGACCTCCCCGGCCGCCACGTGCAGGTCGATCTCTTCCAGCGCGGCGATGGCATGGCCCGGATATCGAAAGGTGACCCGTCGGAACTCGATGGACTGGGGGCCCGGTTCCAGCGTCAACGTGCCCCGATCCACCTTGTGCTCGTCGTCAAGATCCAATACCATGAACACCCGCTCCGCCGCCGCGACCGCCTGTTGAATCGTGTTGTTGGCTCCGGAGAGCCGGCGGATCGGGGTATAGGCCATGAACATGGCGGTCAAGAACGAGAAGAATGATCCCGGCGTCATGTCTCCCTGGATGACCAGAAACCCGCCGTACCAGATGATCCCGGCAATGCCGATCACGCCGATCACCTCCATGTGCGAGGAGCCCAGGGACGACACCTGGATGGATTTCATCAGGTTTTCCAGCACCGCCCGGTTATGCGTTCGAAAGCGCTCGCGCTCCACCTGCTCCCGGTTGAAGGCTTTGACGACGCGGATGGCCCCCAAGGTCTCCTGAATCGTCGAGGCCATGTCCCCGATCCGTTCCTGGCCGAAGCTTGCGAGCTTGCGCAGCCGCCGCCCCATGCTGGTCATCGTATAGATCGAGAAGGGAATCACAAGCAGGGAGATCGTGGCCAGTTTCCAGTTTTGATAGAACACGACGCCGAGCATCACGACGAGCGTGAGTCCCTGCTGGAAGATGTCCTTGAGGACGCCGGACACCGCGTTCGACATCAGGATCACATCGTTGACGACGCGGGACACCAGCCGGCCGGAATTGTTGGCGTCGTGAAACGACACGGGTAATCGGACCATCTGCTCGAAGAGCTGCTGCCGGATATCGGTCACGACCCGGAAGCCGACATAGTTCATCAGATAGTTTTGCCCGTAGTTGAACAGGCCTTTCAGCACGGCCACCGCCAGGATGGCGAGCGGCAATACCATCAGCAGCGTCGAATCCTTGCTGATGAAAATCCCGTCCAAGACGGGACGAACCAGCCAGGCGTAGACGCCCGAAAGAGCCGCCACCATGGCCGCGCAGACGATCGCCCCCGCCAGCCTGATCCGGTACGAGCCCAGATATTTCAGCAACCGGAGGTACAGGGTCATGCCCGACACACCTTCAGAATCGCCTCGGCGGCGCGAGATGAGGCCCCGGGCTTGCCGAGGGATTCACGAACTTCGCGCAATGCCTCCTTCATCGCCATGGCCGCCTCCGGATCTCGCAAGAGCTTCATCGCCTCCTTGCTCACACGATCGGGGGTCGCTTCCTGTTGGATCAACTCGGGCACAACGCTCCGGCCCGCCACGATATTGACCAGGCCGATCCATTGTACAAGAATCTTGAGCCGGACGATCCAATAGGTCAGCCAGGCGGTCGTATAGAGGAGCACCATCGGGGTCCCGACGATCGCGGCCTGGAGCGTCGCGGTCCCGGACGCCACCAAGAGGACGTCCGCGCAGGCCATGACTTCACTCGCCTGATCCTTCACCACGGTCACCGGGACCTCCCGACCCTGAAGCTGCGAGGCCAGCAGCTCGTCGGAAACGGACCCGGCTTGAGCCAGGACGAACCGGGCCGACGGCTCCTGTTTGAGTATGAGGGTCGCGGCTTCAAGCAGGATCGGCAACAGCGAGCGAATCTCCGATTCGCGGCTTCCCGGCAGCAGGCCGATGACCGGGCCTCCTCCCTCCAGGCCGAACCGGTGCCGGAGCTCCAGTGGATTGTATGAAGGCGCCACCTGATCGAGCAAGGGATGGCCCACGAATTCGCAGGGGACACCGGCCTGCTGATACAGCGCCTGCTCGAACGGCAGGATGACCAGCATCTGATCGACCACCTGCCGAATCAGCGTGATCCGGCCCGGCGCCCAGGCCCAGATCTGCGGCGCGATGTAATAGACCACCCGCTGGCCCGCCGCCTTGGCGACGCGGGCGAGCCGGAGATTCAATCCCGGATGGTCGATGAAGACGACCGCGTCGAACCGGGTCCTGTTCAAGATGCCGGCAAGCCGTCGGTAGTTGTGGTAGGCGCCGAGGAGCACGGAAGGTCCTGGCAGGCCCATATGGTCCAGCCGCTTGAGTCCCGTGACCAGCTCGACGCCGGCCTCGGCCATGCGATGCCCGCCCACCCCGACCAATTCGGAATCGGGCCGCAACGCGCGCAGGGCCTTGGCCAGATTCGCGCCGTGCGCGTCGCCGGACGCTTCTCCTGTCACGATGAAGAGTCGAGACATGCGATCGGGGCCATCCGCGAGGCCATTCGATGGTTCGGACCCGTTCCTGACGAAGTTCCTCAGTCCTACGCGTCCGCTCCGCGCGACGCGCTGCCGGACGGAGATGCCTGCTGCTGACGGCGCAAGAACGAGTCGATCGCCTCCCGGACCTGATAGGCGAGGGCCAGCGCGGCGGTGCCCGCCTCTCCGGACACGGCGGCCGGCGCGCCGGTCATGACGGAGGCGAGAAACGACTGCAATTGAAGCTTGAGCGGTTCCTCATCGGAGCCGACGAGCTGTTCCATGTCGAGTTGGGGCTTCGCGCCCTGATCCGTCCGCCGCCGGTACACCACCGCATGCCTGGTCTGATAATCCACCGAGACATACCGGTCCCGTTGAAACACGCGCAGGCGCCGCATGCGGTTCATCGAGACGCGGCTCGACGTGAGGTTGGCCACGCACCCGCCGCCGAATTGAATGCGCGCATTCGCAATATCGACATGGGACGACAGCACCGGCACGCCGGCGGCGCGCACCTCTTCCACCGGGCCGGGATTGAAAGAGAGGACCATGTCGAGGTCGTGAATCATGAGATCGAGGATGACGTCCACATCGGTGCCCCGTTCTCCGAAGGAGCTGAGCCGGTGACACTCGATGAACGACGGGGCATCGATGTGGGGCCGCGCGGCGAGCATGACAGGATTGAACCGCTCGCTGTGACCGACCTGCAGGATGCAGCCGCGCTCCGCCGCAAGCCGTACCAACTCCCGGGCCTCTGCCAGGCGGGCCGCGATCGGCTTTTCGACCAAGACATGCCGGCCGCGGTCGAGGCAGCGTTTGGTCACCTCATAATGGGCGGTGGTGGGCACCGCGACGCTGACCGCCTGGACGGAGTCGATCAGCTCATCCAGCCGGGAGAAAACCAGGCCGCCGTGACGCTCCGCAATCAGTCGCGCCCGTTCCGGATCGGCATCGAACAGGCCGACCAGTTGCGACTCCGGGAGAGCGGCGTAGAGCCGCGCATGGTGCTGTCCCAGATGCCCGACCCCGATGACTCCAGTGCGTATCTTTGGCATAGACTCCGTTAATCGTGAAGCGTCAACCGTGAACCGTGAAGGCGAAGCTTGTCTTATAGAGTATCTTCTCGGTTAACGAATAACGTTTAACGATGAACGTCCCCGCGCAGTCCCACAATGGCGATACCCGCGCGGTTGGCCGCCTGGAGCATCTCTGCCCGGTCCAACAGCACGCTGCGCCCCGCTTCGAGCGCCAACACGTTCGCCTTGACCGACCGCATCACCTCGATGGTGCGCGGCCCCACGGCCGGAAGGTCGAAGCGCAGGTCCTGCTGCGGCTTGCTTCGCTTGACGACCACCGCCCCGCCCGCGGCCAGCTCGCCACCCCGTCGAATGGCCCCGTCCGTTCCCTCGACGGCTTCCACCGCCACGACAACACGGTCCTTAACCACCACGCATTGGCCGATGTCGAGGCGGCCGATGTCGCGCGCCACCTCCCAACCGTATCGAATGTCCTCCCATTCCTTGTCGGTCGGCTTCCGGCTGGAGAGGACGCCCTCCTCCACCAACACGCCTTCCAGGCCGAAGGTGGACTCCCGGATCATGATCCCTTCGCGCTCCAGCTCGGCGGCGAACTCGCGCAGGATGTCGTCGTCCCGCCAGATCGCCAGGCGGGCGGCCATGGCCAACGTGCGGAAGTCCGGCCGCACGGTCGTGAAGACGTGGGTCTTCTTCACTCCCCCGAGCATGACCGCTTCCGTCACGCCCTCGCTCTTCAACGCCTGAACCAGCTTGTTGAGTTGGCCGATTTTGATCCAGTGGATGCGATCGACATGGTCGGCCAGCTCCGGCTCCGTTTCGCCGACATGCGCGACCGCGTAGACCTGATAGCCCAACCGACGGGCGTTGTCGGCGAAGATCACCGGAAAGCGCCCGTTGCCGGCGATCAACCCGATGCGCCGCGCCTCGGTCGCGGACCCAGCCTCGCGGCTCATGTCACTCATCCGTTTCTTCGTCGCGCCCGACGGACGCGCAGAGCCCGCGCTTCGTGCCGTCCACGAAGTCCGTCATCTCCATCACGTGTTTGTGGTTCGCGAATTCCTTGCGCGCGAGCTTGACGGATTCGGCCAACCGGTGGCCGGACCGGAACAGCAGATCATAGGCCCGCTTGAGCACGGCCAGTTGGTCGTTGGTAAACCCCTGCCGCTTGAGCCCGATGTAGTTGATGCCGTACATGCGGGCCCGGTATCCGCCCGCCGCTCTCGTGAAGGGGGCGACATCCTGCGTGAGGCCGCAACAGCCTCCGACCATCGCATAGGCCCCCACGCGGACGAATTGATGGATGCCGGTCAAGCCGCCGATGATCGCATGATCGCCGATCGTGATGTGCCCGGCCAGATTGGCGCAGTTCGCCATGATCAGGTGATTGCCGAGATGGCAATCGTGGGCCACGTGCACGTAGGCCATCAGGAAGTTGTGGTGTCCGAGCCTGGTCACCCCGCCGCCCTGCACCGTGGCGCGGTTCACGGTCACGTACTCCCGCAGGATATTATCGTTGCCGATGACCACCTTGGTGGGCTCCCCCTTGTAGTGGAGGTGCTGGGGCGGGCCTCCGACCGAGGCGAACGGATACAGGTGGCATCGCTCGCCGATCTCCGTCCACCCGTCCACGGACACGTGCGACACGAGTTTCGTGCCTCGTCCGATGCTGACATGTTCGCCGACGACGCAATAGGGGCCGATGACGACATCGTCCGCCAGTTCGGCCTTCGGGTGCACAACCGCCGTTGGATGAATCTCCACTCGCGTTCCTCCCGTTAATCGTTACCCGTCGTTCGTTCACCGTCTTGTTTGCGCCAATCTTGCATATTACGTTTCACGTTCACGATTAACGATTCACGTCTTCCGCTTTTTCGTCCGTCACCATCGCCGTAATTTCCGCTTCACAGACGAGATTGGTCTCCACGAACGCGCGTCCCTGCATCTTCCAAAACGGCTGGCGGCGCTTGATCACGTCAATCTCGAACCGCAACTGGTCCCCGGGAATCACCGGCCTCCGAAATTTGGCCTGATCGACCCCCGTCAAATAGACGACCGGCTTGCCCGTCGCCGGCGCCGACTTGAAGGCCAGCACGCCGCCGACCTGAGCCATGGCCTCCAGGATCAGAACGCCCGGCATGATGGGGCGGCCTGGGAAATGGCCCTGGAAGAAGGGCTCGTTGGCGGTCACGTTTTTGATGCCGACGATGCGCTGCCCCGACTCCCATTCCCTGATCCGATCGACCAGCAGGAATGGATAGCGATGTGGCAACAACTGCAGGATGTCACCGATGTCCAGCTCCGGCATGGATCTCGCCCCTCCTCCGTCGCAACGCCTGGGCCGCATCGCGGCCCGGCGCCTGCCGCTCGTGGCTACGGCTTGAATTGACGGTCAAACTCCTTGATGACCTCATCCGTGATATCGACCGACCGATTGGCGTAAATGACGATTTTCACGCTGGCTTCCGTGCCCGTATCCAGGACGGCGGCAAACCCGCGGCGCTGCGCCACTTTCAGCGCCGCCTCGGAGATCTTTTTCGAATACTGCTCGAACAGCTCTTTCTGCTTCTGCTGGATCTCCCGGTTGAAATCCTGCACGCGGCGTTGGTACGCATCCAGCTTCGCGCGAAAGAGGTTTTGTTTCTCCTGTTTCTGCTCGTCCTTTAAGGTTCCGTCCTGCAGGACTTTCTCCAATTCCTTGAGCTCCTCCTCGTCCGAGCTGACGATTTTCTGTCTGGTTGCGGAGAAGGTCTTCAGCTCCTCGATCGCGCGCTGCCCGGTCTTGGATTTATCCATGACGGTCTGCTGATTGACGACGGCGACCGAAAACGACTCCGCCCCCATGGCGCCGGCCGTCCAACACAGCATCGCCCCGACGACCGCGAGCACGCCCGCTCCCGCCGCCACCCACTTCCGCCGAACAAGCCCATGGGATGATTGGTCCGCTGTCATCGTCGCCCCTATTCCTTGTTCAATTCGTCGATCACCCGATTGGAGAGATCCAACGTGCTGTCGCTGTAGACCGTCGGCCCTCCGCGGCCCCGTTCCAGCACCAGCAGGAGGTTCAACTGCTTCGCCAGGTTCGAGACCACGCGCTCCATCTTCTCGTGAAACCCGTCCAGCACTTCCTTCTGTTTCTCCTGCACTTCGCGATTCAACTCCGCGGCCTTCTGCTGGTACTCGGCCATCCGGCGCCGGAACTGCTCTTCGCGCTCGCGCTTGGCGTTGGCGCTGAGGACGCTCCCCTGCTTGACGAAGTCCTCCTCCATGCGCCGGAGTTCCCGCTCTTCCAGCTCAATGAGCGCCTGCCGGTTCTTGGTGAAGGTCGCCATGGTGTCTTTGGCTTTCTTGCCGGGATTGCTCTCGTTGAGTACCCGTTGCGCATCGATCACGCCGATGCGCAGGTCCGACTGCGCGGGCGCCGCCGCGCACCCGGCCAACAACAAGAGGGCTCCGACCGGCCACAGCCGCCGCATTCCGCCTCGAGACGTCATGTTTCCCACCATACGCAGCAGAGTCGGCAGCCGGGGCGCCGGTTCACGCGGGCGGAGACCGCCCGACCGTTTGCTCTAGAACAACGATCCGACCGTAAATTCGAACACGCCCTTCCGCTCGTTCGGGTTGGGGTCCAAATTGATCCCGTAGGCCGCCCGGAGGGGACCGAAGGGAGAAATCCACCGGACTTCCAACCCGGCCGAACTCCGCAAATTGAAATTGACCGGCTCATTCTCATCGAACCCCTTTCCGTAATCGAAGAAGATCACGCCGTTCAGCTTGGCCTCGGTCGAGATCGGGAAGATGAAGTCGAAGTTGAAGATGAGCTCCTTCGCCGCGCCGAGCAGGGAGCCGCTCGGCGTCACCGGTCCCGCCCGGCCGAAGACGAATCCGCGCATGGTGTTGATGCCGCCGACGAAAAACCGCTCGGTCAGCGGGATCGGCTTCCCGTGCCGTCCTTCGACCACTCCATACCGTCCACGCACGGCGAACCGCGTGTCGAAGAACAGCGGGGTATATTTGATGACGTCGAAATAGTATTTGTAAAAATCGTTGGACCCGCCGAGATAGGGGGTACCGAGGTCGAATCCCACGGCCGTCCGGAGACCCGTCCGAGGGTCCAGATAGTAATCCCGCGTGTCCCGCGACAGGAGCGTTCGAAAACCCGTCGTGGTCTGCCGTCCAAGCTGCTGGGTGATGAACTCGGGCGCGTCGATGGTCGCGTCCCGGTAGTTGAGCTGCTCGGCGAACGGCGTGATGCTCCCGAAGATATACTCGGAGAACCACCGGCCGAACGTCCCGCTCACCCCCTGCTTTTCCTCGAAGTACGTCAGATAATTCGTAAACGTGCTGTAGATGTCGAGCTGCATCGACGTGAGCGAATCGTTGACGTAGGGGTTGCGGAAGCTGATCAAGCCGAGGCTTCGGCGCTGGCCGAGCTGTCCCCGGATCCGGCCCAAATAGCCATACCCGCCCAGGTTGCCCTCCGTAATGTCGGCGACCGCCACCAGCTTGTCCAACGTGCTGAAGCCGCCGCCGATGCTGAACATGCCGGTGGATTTTTCCTTGACCTTGACGTCCAGATCGACCTTGTCGCTCTCCACCTGTTTGGGGAGAATTTCGACGGTTTCGAAGAAATTCAAATTGTTCAGCCGCTGGAAGCTCCGTTTCAAGGACACGGTGTCGATCACGTCGGACTCGTTCACGCGCAATTCCCGCCGGATGACGTTGTCCCGCGTCTTGTCGTTGCCCGAGATTCGGATCTGCCGGATGCGGGTAAGCTCGCCCTCCTTGATGTTGAAAATGATGGAGGCGGTCTTGTCGTCCTGGTTGGGCGTTACGTTCGGATTCACGTCGGTGAACGCGTAGCCCTTGGCGCCGTATTTGTCCGTCAAGCGGGTGACCTCGTCGCGGATCTTGGCGCGCTGAAAGATCTCGCCTTCGTAGATCTTCATGCCCTCGCGGAGCTCCGGCTCCTCGAACACCGTGTTGCCGCGGAAGCCCACCTGGCTGACGGTGAACGGCTCCCCTTCGACAATGGCGAAGGTCACGATGAACCACTTTCGGTCCTCCGTCAATTCGATCGTCGGCAACCCCACCTGCATATTGAGGTAGCCCTTGTTCATATAGACTTCCCGGATCCGCTCGAGATCGTTCGGCACTTCCTCCCGTTTGAGCAGGCCGGCGTCGGAGAACACCGAGGGAATCGTGAACCGGGTCAAGAGCGCATACCACGGCACCCATTCCCGGGTCGCCATGACGGACAACAGCTCCTTCTTCGTGACCGACTTCATCCCCTCGAAATTCACGGTCTTGATCCGGGCGCGCTCGCCTTCGCGGATATAGAAAGTCAGCCGCTTGCGGTCCTCATCCAGCGTCTGAATGATCGGCACGACCTCGACGTTGTAATATCCGTCCTCCTGATAGGCGCCTCGGATCTTCTCCGCGCTTTCCTTGACCAGTTGCGGATCAAGAAAGGTCTGGCCGCGGATGGTGATTTTCTCCTTGAGCTTGTCCTCGCTGAGTTCCTCGTTGCCGTCGAACAGGATCTCCGTGATGAAGGGCTTCTCCTTGACGATGAAGGACACCGCCATGCCGTCCGGCACCGCTTCGACTTCCGATTGGACGTCCTCGAAGAAGCCGGTCTCATAAAGCAGACGCATCTGCTTCCGCACCGCGTCGGGCGTGTAAGGATCCCCGGCCTTGAGCGTCAGGCGGCCCTGGATGGCCGACGTTTCAATCCGGCTGTTGCCTCGAATGACGACGGACGTGACCTTCTGGACGGCCTCCTGCGCGGCCGCCACGACCGCGAGACCCGCCATCAACAGCCCGATCAGCCCTATCCAAAGCAAGGCAAGACGTGCGCGAATCACTCACCGGTGCCCTTCGTAGGCGCCCCACTGGTCCACCAGACTTGATCTGCAAGTCTCGCCGCGCGGCGGCGCGAGAGCCTTGTGCCACTTCCTCCACCGCCTGTCGCAGGGGATTCTTTCGACTTACAGGCTGCCGAGGCCCATCTGAACCGGTCCGTTCCGCCGTCGGACCGGACCGAAAGGAGGAGTGTCGAAGAAAATCGACGAATTATAATTTTCGCTGCGGACAATGTAAAGCGAGTTTCCTCGCCCACGGCGCGGCCCGCGTCCGCGCGAAGCGGTCACTTCCTTGACTTCGCGTACCCCATCACATACTATCCAGAATGTCCGCCGGTTTCTCATCTCGGCCATCTCAATACCCCATGAAGGTTCGCAAAGCCGTATTCCCAGCCGCGGGGTTGGGCACCCGCTTTCTCCCCGCCACCAAGGCCTCTCCCAAGGAGATGCTGTCGCTTGTCGACAAGCCGTTGATTCAATATGCCGTGGAGGAGGCCGTCGCCTCCGGCATTGAAGACATCATCATCATCACCGGCCGGGGGAAGCGGGCGATCGAGGACCATTTCGACCGGTCGTTCGAGTTGGAAGAAAACCTGCGCTCCAACGGCAAGCTCGATCTGCTCAAGGAAGTCGAGGGCATCTCCCAGCTCGCAAATTTTTGTTACGTCCGCCAGCCGGAGGCCCGCGGGTTGGGCCATGCCGTGCTCTGCGCGCAACATCTGATCGGCGACGAGCCGTTCGCGGTGATACTGGGCGACGAGATCATCGACGCGCCGGTCCCCGGATTGGCGCAGCTGATCGAGGTCTATCACAGCAAGAAGGGCGGGGTCGTCGGCGTCCAGGAAGTCCCGGACAGCGAGGTCAACCGGTATGGGATCATCAAGCCTAAGGCGCTCAAGCCCGGCCTGTTCCGGGTGGAGTCGATCGTGGAAAAGCCGGCCCGCGTGGATGCGCCCTCGAACTATGCGGTGATCGGGCGCTACGTGCTCCCGCCGTCCATCTTTCCCATCTTGCGGGACACCAAGCCGGGCAAGAACGGCGAGATCCAGTTGACGGACGCACTCCGGACCCTCGCCGTCCACTCGCCGATGTACGCCGTCGAGGTCAAGGGGTCCCGCCACGACGCGGGCGACAAACTCGGCTTTTTGGTCGCCACGGTCGAATTCGCCCTGCGCAACCCGCGCCTCGGACCGGCCTTCAGCGAATATCTAAAAGAACTCAAGCCGCGCCTCGGCAAGACCCCGCATCACTGAGGAGCGACACAGGACCGGGCACTGCCCGTGCGAGAGGACTGTTGATGAACGAGCCAGCGTCCAACGATCAGCCGGTTGAATCCGTCTCCAGCGCCGACGTGCCAGACCAGCTTCCGCTCCTGCCGGTCCGGGACATCGTCGTCTTCCCTTACATGGTGCTGCCGCTCTTCGTCGGCCGCGAAATGTCGATCAAGGCCATCGAAGCGGCGCTGGCCGGCAACCGGATGATCTTCCTCGCGACCCAGAAGGCGCTGGACGTGGAGAATCCCACGCCCGACGACATCCACAGGATCGGCACCGTCGGCATCATCATGCGCATGCTGAAGCTCCCCGACGAGCGCATCAAGATCCTCGTGCAGGGGATCGTGAAGGCACGGGTCGTTGATTACATCCAGCAGGACCCCTATTTCTCCGTGAGAATCGAAAAGGTCGTGGAGAACAAGGCCGTCGCCCCGACCCTGGAGAGCGAAGCCTTGATGCGGACCGTCAAGGAACAAGTCGAGCGACTGGTCAGCCTGGGGAAGGTGCTCATCCCGGACGTCATGGTCGTCATTGAGAACCTGGAGGACCCCGGCCGCCTGGCCGATATGGTCGTCTCCAACCTCGGCCTCAAGGTAGACATCACCCAGAGCGTGCTGGAGATCCTGGACCCGCTGGGACGGCTCAAGCAGGCCAGCGAAATTCTCTCCAAAGAGATCGACGTCCTGTCGATGCAGCAGAAGATCCAGGCGCAGGCCAAGGGCGAGATGGACAAGACCCAGCGCGAGTACTTTCTCCGGGAGCAGCTCAAGGCCATCCAGAAGGAGCTGGGCGAGCTCGACGAACGGTCCGAGGAGATCGCCGAGTTCCGGAAGCGCGTCAAGGACGCCAAGATGCCGGAGAAGGTTCTGAAGGAGGTCGAGAAGCAGCTCAAACGCCTGGAGAAGATGCATCCGGACACGGCGGAATCCGCCACCGTGCGCACCTATCTGGAATGGATGGTGGAGCTGCCCTGGAGCAAGAAATCCAAGGACAACCTCGACATCAAGGCCGCCGCCAAGGTGCTGAACGAGGACCACTACGACCTGGAAAAGGTCAAGGAGCGGATTCTCGAATACCTGGCGGTGCGCAAGCTCAAAGACAAGATGAAGGGGCCCATCCTCTGCTTTGCCGGTCCTCCGGGCGTCGGCAAGACCTCGCTGGGCAAATCCATCGCGCGGGCGCTCGGGCGCGAGTTCGTCCGGATCAGCCTGGGCGGCGTCCGCGACGAGGCCGAAATCCGAGGCCACCGCCGGACCTACGTCGGGGCGTTGCCGGGCCGGATCATCCAGGGCATCAAGCAGGCCGGCACCAACAACCCGGTGTTCATGCTCGACGAGGTGGACAAGGTCGGGATGGACTTCCGCGGAGACCCCTCGGCGGCCCTGTTGGAGGTCCTGGATCCGGAGCAGAACCACGCCTTCAGCGATCACTATCTGGGCGTGCCGTTCGATCTGACCGACGTGATGTTCATCGCGACCGCGAACTTGATGGACCCGATCCTGCCCGCCTTGCGCGACCGCATGGAGATCATCGAGATTCCCGGCTATACGGAAGAGGAGAAGCTCGGCATCGCCTTGCGATACATCGTCCCGCGCCAGCTCACCGAGCACGGGATCTCGGAGAAACACATTCAAATCGGAGAAGCCGCCCTGCGCCAAATCATCTCCCACTACACGCGCGAGGCCGGCGTCCGCAACCTCGAACGGGAAGTGGCCAACGTGATGCGGAAGGTGGCCAAGAAGGTGGCGGAAGGGAAGGGGCAGTGTCAGACCATTACGCCCGCGAACCTGCACAAATACCTGGGCGTGCCCAAGTTCGTGCCGGACCCCGAGCAGGAAAAGGACGAGGTCGGCGTGGCGACCGGGCTGGCCTGGACCGAGACCGGCGGCGACGTGCTCTACATCGAAGCGACCGCGATGAAGGGGAAGGGGCACCTGACCCTCACGGGACAGTTGGGCGACGTCATGAAGGAATCGGCGCAGGCGGCGTTGAGCTACGTCCGGTCTCGGGCCAAGCTGCTGGGGATCAATCCGGACGTGTTCGCGAAGACCGATCTGCACATTCACGTGCCGGCCGGCGCCATTCCGAAAGACGGCCCGTCGGCCGGCATCACGATGGCCACCGCCATCGCCTCCACGCTCGCGAATCTCCAGGCCCGCCGCGACGTGGCCATGACCGGCGAAGTGACACTACGCGGACGCGTCCTGCCGATCGGAGGATTGAAAGAAAAAATTCTGGCCGCCAAGCGGGCCCACATCACCACCGTGATCCTGCCGAAACGAAACAAGAAGGATCTGGACGAGATTCCCAAGCACCTGTTGAAGGGCTTGCAATTCGTGTTTGCCGAGACGATGGACGACGTGATCAAGGCCGGGTTGAGGCGCCTGCCCGTCTCCCTGACGCGGGGCAACGGGGCGCATCACACCCGCGCCCAGAAATCCACCCGTAAACCGGTCCGCCAGGCGGTCCCGGCGCCGCGGCGACCGAGCCGGCCGGCGCCGAGCATCCACCCAGTCCACCTGTAACATGCCGGCTCGCCGGAGGCAGCAGGGACCTCGACGGCTCGAAGAGTTCGCGTTCATCAATCTGATCAAACGCCGGTTCGGTCGCGTCCCCCGCCGTGTCGCTATGGGCATCGGAGACGACGCCGCCGTGGTGCGGGGCCCATCGACGCGGGATTGGGTCGTCACGACGGACCTGCTCGCCGAGGACGTTCATTTTTCTCTCGACACGACCTCGTTCGACGATCTCGGATACAAGGCCGCGGCCGCCAACCTGAGCGACATCGCCGCCATGGGAGGTTCGCCGACCTACCTCCTGATCGCGCTGGCCATTCCCACAACCCTGTCCCAATCGGACCTTTCGCGCTTGTACCAGGGTCTCCATCGGGCCTGCCGCCCGCACCATGTGGCACTGATCGGCGGGGATACCTCCTCTTCCCGCGCCGGCCTGTTCCTCACCATCACCCTCATCGGGGAGATTGCCCGAGGCCGCGCTGTCCTTCGATCCGGAGCCAGGCCGGGAGACCTCCTGTACGTCAGCGGCACCTTGGGGGAGTCGCAGGCCGGTTTGATGTTGCTAGGGAAGGCCCTCACGCGCGGGATTCGGCGAGGCCTCGCGCCGGCCGACCGGGCTCGCTTGATCGGCCGGCACCGGCGCCCGACTCCTCGCGTGGCACTCGGAGAGGCGCTCGCGTCGCGACGGCTGGCGACCGCCATGATCGACCTCTCCGACGGCCTGTCCGGAGACCTCGCCCATCTCTGCGAGGAAAGCCGCGTCGGCGCCCTGCTGGATCGTTCGGCCCTGCCTCTTTCACCTGCCCTGAGGAGATTTGCCGCGCTGGCCGGCTCTTCTGCCGAGTCTCTGGCGCTTCAGGGAGGCGAGGACTATGAGCTGTTATTCACCCTGTCTCCCCGGCATGAAGCCGCGGTGCAGCGTCTCGGCCGGCAACTTCGCGTGCCCGTCACCAACATCGGCCGCATGATGCCAGCCCGCTTCGGCATGAAGGAGCGGGATCGCCACGGCAGCCTGAAGGACCTGGCCGTCACCAGTTATCGACATTTCACCTGAGCCAGCTCCACGCGACCGATGCGTTCCTCGTCTCGACTTCGCAGCCTGTTGCGCCAGCTCCTCCACTTGCAGGAGTCTCCCCACAGGACCGCGCTTGCGTTCGCCCTCGGCGTCTTTTTCACCTTCTCGCCCCCCTATGGACTCCATATGATGATGGCCGTGTTCTGCGCCTGGGCCTTCCGGCTGAACTTTGTCGCGCTGCTGGCGGGCCTCTGCGTCAATACCCCCTGGACGATCGTGGCCGTCCTTGGCGGGACGCTCTGGCTGGGCTGCCTCCTGCTCGGCGTCCCCTTTCCGACCTCGCTCGATTGGGGCGATACCAGCCCATCGGCGATTTTCAATCAGGTGAAGCCCTATCTCCTGCCCTTCATCGTCGGCGGGACGGTCCTCAGCCTGGCCGCAGGACTGCTCGCCTATCCGATCGCCTATTGGCTGATCACGCGCTATCGGGAACGAGCGGGCGGCGAGGTGCGGGAGGCCCCGTTGCCGCCTTCCAGAGGCCTCGGGTAAGATGCGGACGATCCCGCACAGACGCATGACGCCCTCGAACGACGCCGCGGCCAAGCCCTACGACGGATGCGCGCTCATCGCCGATCCGATCCATGACTATGTCTTCTTCACCGTGCCGCTGGATTCGCCCGACGCCTCCGAGCGGACGGAGAAGGACTTGATCGACTCGGCCTGGGTCCAGCGCCTCCGGTATATCTATCAGCTCCAAAGCGCCCGGTGGGTCTACCCCTCGGCCGAACATAGCCGGTTTGTCCACTCGGTCGGCACGATGCACGTGGCCGGACGATTCGCCCGGCACCTCCATCCCTTTCTCAAAGAGGCGGCCCCGGACTGTCCGTCCATCAACTTTGTAGAGGAGTTTCTGCGGGTGACCGCCCTGGTGCATGACATCGGCCACGGCCCCTTCTGCCATTTCTTCGACGACAACTTCCTCGCGGCCTACCATCTCACGCACGAACGGATCGGCCAGATCATCATTCGCGACCATCTCGGCCCGACGATCAGAAAGATCCGCCGCAGCCCGAGCGGCCCCTTCGCCAAGGGCGAGGAACTGGACCCGGCGCAGATCGCCCACATCATCCTGAAGGAGAAGGGGAAGGACAACTCCCGGCTCCCTCGATGGTTGACATACCTCCAGCCGGTCATCTCGGGCAGTTATACGGCCGACAATCTCGATTACGTCCTGCGGGATTCCTACATGTGCGGGGTGGCGGTCGGCCCCGTGGATCTGGACCGTCTGATCCACTACACGATGCTGACCAAACAGGGGTTCACCATCCATAAGACGGGCCTCCCCGCGCTTCAGATGTTCCTCACCACGCGCATGTACCTGTACTCGAACGTCTACTACCATCGCACCACCAGGGCGATCGACATCCACCTCCGCGATATCTTCGGCGACAGCATGAGGCTCTTGTTTCCCTACGATCCGCGGCGCCGTATGGACCGCTACCTCGATCTGACCGATTGGTCGCTCCTCGAAGAAGTCCGCACCTGGCGGTCCTCGCGCCATCGGAACCGGCGCCGGCTCGCGGCGGAATGGGCGAGAATTCTAGGGCGCGATGTGAAGTGGAAAATGGCCTACAGCACGGTGCTCAAGGAGAAGGGGCAGGAGCGAGGGCTCGACTTCCCCAGCCATACGCACTTCGAGCAGTTGATCACAAAGGAGCTTCCCGCCTCCCGACAGCGGATCGCCTTTCGCGTCGACATGGCTCCGCTGGATCCCCGCCCGGATCCGAAAGACCTGAGCAGCAAGCCGCTGTTCGTCTACGACCCCGGGACCAAAGGGGTCTCTCGGGAGCCGTTGGAGGAATTTCTCGATCTCCTGCCCACCAGGCTGGTCCAGTTCCGCATTTACGCGCTTGATCACGAGCACGACGCGGACCTCTCACGGGCCGCCGCTTCCGTGCTTAATCGGACCCCCTCCAGCAGCCCCACCAACGTCTAGCCGGCTCCGGAAACCCGTCTTGGATGGTAGGGCGCTTGCTCAGTCCGCGCGGTCTGCCGTGCGAAATCGCGATAGAAGGGGGAAATCAGCGAAGGGGCTGGACGTTATCGAGGGGCGGCGCCGTTGAGCAACGGGAGGCCGACCAGCGCATAGGGATTGATCCAGGCCCCGTTGACCCGAGCACCCCAATGGAGATGCGGACCGGTCGCCCGGCCGCTCGCGCCGACCTTGCCGATCACTTGACCCGCCTTGACCGGATCGCCGTCCTTGACGAGGACTTCGGAGAGATGAAAATACATCGAGTACAGGCCGAGCCCGTGATCCAGGTAGATGCCGAGCCCGGAGAACACGTGATCGACCGTCAACCGCACGATGCCGTCGTTCGTCGCCACGACCTCGGTCCCCGCCGGGGCGGCGATGTCTTCCCCCCGATGGGGGCTCTTGGGCTGGCCGTTCAACACGCGGACGCTCCCGAACCGTCCGCTCCGCTTGCCGCCCACCGGCTCCCGGAAATCCACCGACCATAACCGGATGCGCGAATCCTCCGCCAACGCCGCCCGCACCTGTTCCTGTTCGCTCTTGTAACGGGCCAACCCCTCCTCGTCGAGGTCGACCTTCTCCTTCGGCAGCTTCAGCCGCTCGACGTTGAATTTCTCTTTGAGCACGAGGATGTTGTAGCTCAGACGCCGCTGCTGTTCCCCGTTTCGGACCTCGACCACCAGCTCATGCGTCCCCGGCTCGTCCTGCAAATCGAGACCGAGCAACGCCACGAAGCCCTGGCCCTGCCCGGGCCGATACTCGGGAAAGAACGGAATCGTTCGTCCCATGAAAGTTCCGGACAGGACCGCGGTCGGCTCCTCGATCGGCACCTTGACGACCAATACCTGTCCCTGTTTCCCGCTGAGTTGCCCGTCGGTGCCGTGGAGGACCTGCGGGCCGGATGGAAACCATTCCACCGGAAAGATGCTTGCGAGGATGACAATGGCCGAGAGCGTCACCCGCTCGGCGTAACCCATGGCCAATGACGGCCTGGCGGACGGGAGCCTCATCGGTAGAACCTCAATCCGGCCACCTGAGAGACCAGCTCCTCCACCCGCCGGTTGATGGGGCTGAAGGGATCCATGCACAGGATCGTTTCTTCCCAATAGCCGTTCAACTTCAAGTAGGTCCAGTCCACGGTATACGAGCGGTTCTTCGCGCGCGCGAACCGGATGAAGTCGCCGCGCACCTTGGCGCGGGTGGTCTGCGGCGGCACGGACATCGCCCGCTGAATCGATTCTTCTCCGACGATCCGTTCGACCATGCCCTTGGACTCCATCAGATAATAAAGCCCCCGGGTCCGTTTGACATCATGAAATTGCAAATCCATCAGGAACACGCGCGGGTCGTCCCAGCCGCAGCCCTTTTTCTCGACGAACGACTGGATGAGATGTCGCTTGGCGACCCAATCCACTTCCCGGACCAGTTGCATGGGGTCCTCGTCCAGCCGGTCCAGGACGACGGCCCATTTCGACAGCACATCGTCCATCACTTCATCATAGGGCTGCGTCCCCAGATACTCGCGGGCCCGTTCGAGATAGGCGCGCTGTATCTCGATGGCGCTCATTTGCCGGCCATCGTCCAGCCGGATTTTCTTTTTGAGCGTCGGATCGCGCGAGATCTCCCGGATCGCCTTCACCGGATCCTCCAACTCCATGCCGGTGACGTTGAATCCGTCCTCGATCATCGACAGCACCAGCGCCGCCGTTCCGATCTTGAGGTAGGTGGCAAACTCCGACATGTTGGAATCGCCGACGATGATGTGCAGGCGGCGGTACTTCTCCGCGTCGGCGTGCGGCTCGTCCCTGGTATTGATGATGCTCCGGGACGACGTGGTCGAAGAGGAGGTCTTCTCGTGGATGTGCTGGGCGCGTTGCGAGATGAAGAACTGCGGCTTGCCCGAGACCTTCAACACCTTGCCGGAGCCGGAAAAGATCTGGCGGGTGACGAAGAACGGGATCAACTGCTCGGTCACTTTCCAGAAATCCACGTCCCGCCGCATCAGGTAATTCTCGTGGCAGCCGTAGGTGTTGCCAAGAGAGTCGGTATTGTTCTTGAAAATATAGATCTCGCCGGACAGGCCCTCCTCCCGGAGCCGCTCCTCCGCCGCCGGGAGACAGGCCTCGAGCAGGCGCTCGCCCGCCTTGTCATGCACGACAAGATCCACGATGCTGTCGCATTCCGGCGTCGAATATTCGGGATGGCAGCCGGTGTCCTGATAGAAGCGCGCCCCGTTGACCAGAAAGGCGTTGGAGGGCCAACTGTTGGGAATCAACCCTTCGAAGATATAGCCGAGCACCTTCTCCATGGGCAGGTAGATGCGCCCATTGGGAGAGAAGATGAGGCCGTATTCGTTCTCAAGGCCGAAAATCCGAGGTCTCATGAGGTTCTGGGCCGGTAAAATTGAGCATACACGCCATCCGGGCGCACTGCAACCGACGGAGGTCGATGAGGGGTCGAAAGAAAGGTGTTACGTGGCCAGCAGCCGCTTCACGTCCTGGACGGGAATGCGACGGAACTTCCGGCCGTCTCGCGTACGGTCCAGAACCGCCACTTCGAGGCTTTCCAGGGCCAACTTCTGGGTGGAGCCGCTTTCGAGGGCCGCCAGGGAGAGGGACAGGGCTTGGCTCAGCGAGGGCAAGGTGCCGGGCAGGCGATCCTTCAGAAAACCCTGCAGCACCTCGGCGCGCCCGCCGATCACGGCGAACCCCCGCTCGTCGATGATGCTGCCGTCGAAGGAAATCCGATAAATTTCGTTGGGCTGACCGGACGAGCCCACGCCCACGACCAGGATTTCCACCTCCAGCGGCTTCAACTCCTGGCTGAAGATGGTCCCCAGCGCCTGCGAATAGGTGTTCGCCAGTGACCGGGCCGTCACATCCTCCCGGCTGTAGGCGAACCCTTTCAGATCCGCGTGACGGATCCCGGCCTTCCGCAGATTCTCGAACTCGCTGTACTTGCCCGCGCCGGAAAAGGCGATGGTGTCGTAGATCTCCGAAATCTTATGCAGCGAGGCGCTGGGATTGTCCGCGGTGAGCAGCACGCCGTCCGCATATTCCATCGCGACGATCGACCGTCCCTTGGCGATGCCTTTCTTGGCATATTCCGCCTTGTCCTGCATCATCTGCTCGGGAGAGACGTAGTAGGGCAGCGGCATCAGGAGGCCTCTTGCGATCGGCGAGCGATGAGTTCCGTATAGGCGGAACGAATCCGTTCCGTGTCCACGTCCGCAATGCCCTGGATGGTCACCAGCTTGGCGGTCGGGAAGATGCCGCGGACGAGATCCGGCCCTCCCGTGCCGACATCGTCTTCCGCCGCGTTGTACAGGGCCAGCAGGGCCAGACGCAGCGCGTCGTTCTCCGGAAGGCGCCGGCGATAATGTTCACGCATCGTATTTCTGGCGTCCTTCCCCCCGGACCCGATGGCGTGGTAGTCCGATTCCTCGTACCGCCCTCCCGCGAGATCGTACTTGAAGATTCGCCCCTCCCCTCGGGCCAGATCGAATCCGACATAGATCGGCATGACCACCAACCCTTGGAAGACCATCGGGAGATTGGCCTTGACCATCTGGCCGAGTTTGTTCGCTTTGCCTTCGGAGGAGAGCGGGACGCCTTCGATCTTTTCGTAATGCTCCAGCTCGGTCTGGAACAACCGGGCCATTTCGATGCAGGGGCCGGCCGCCCCGGCAATCGCCATGGCGGAATGGGAATCGATCGCAAAGACCTTTTCGATCCGGCGTTCGGCGATCTGGAACCCTTCCGTGGCCCGCCGGTCCCCGGCGATCACAATCCCGGAGTCATATTTGAGCGCGAGCACCGTGGTCCCGGTCGGCAGAGGGACCTGGCCCGGACGGATCGGAATTTCGCTCGGTTGAGAAGGCTGACTCCACCGATCCGGCGCAGGCGCCAGTTCCGGCCGTTGTTTCAGCAGGAGATCAAAAAAGCTCGAACCTTCGTCATGCGGGAAGAACGGCAGCTTCATGTTCTAGGCGGTGGCGATGGGCATCGGCAGGGCTCGATCACGCCGTGAGTTTGGACAGGAGCTGCGCGGCGGTCTCGCATCCGTCCAGCAGCTCCCTCGTCAATGCTTCCGTTCCCCTGGTCGGTTCGAGCAGGGGGACTTTCTTGACCGAGGTGTTGCCGATATCGAACAGGACGGAGGTCCAGCTCCCGCCGTAGACTGAGGACGCGAATTTCTTGAGACAGGTGCCTCGGAAATAGGCGCGCGTGCTCGTCGGAGGCTGATGCTCGGCGCGGCTGATGGCCGCATCCGTCACGAGGCGCTCGATCCGATTGGTCCGTTCCAGGGCATAATAGAGCCCCTTCTCGGGGCGCACGTCATGGTATTGGAGGTCCAACAGCAAGATCCGCGGATCGTTCCAGCCGCAGCCTTTGCGGTCCATGTAGGACTCGATCATCTGCCGCTTGGCGACCCAGTCGAGTTCCCTGGCCAGCGCCATCGGCTCGCGCTCCAGCTTGTCCAGCACGTCGCCCCAGCGGGACAGGACTTGCTGATACGCGGGCGAGAGCGGGTGGCTCGCGGCGTAATCGGTCACGGCCCGCAGGTACGCCCGTTGGACGGCGATCGCCGTGGTGGGCCGGCCATCAACCAACTTCAAGGTCTGTTTCACGTCGAGGTCCCGGGACACATGCTTGATGGCCCGCACCGGATCGTCCAGCTCGAACACAGGAAGCGGCCATCCGGCCTCGATCAATTCCAACACCAGCGCCATGGTCCCGACTTTGAGATAGGTCGAGAGTTCCGCCATGTTGGCGTCGCCGACAATCACGTGCAGCCGCCGGTATTTGGCCGGATCCGCATGGGGCTCGTCGCGGGTGTTCATGATGGGACGCCGAACCATGGTATTCAGATCGACGAGACATTCGAAGAAATCCGCGCGCTGGGAGATCTGGTACTCGCAGGGCGCGGTCTGGTTCTCGGCTCCGACTTTCCCGGCGCCGACAAAAATGAGGCGCGTCACAAAAAACGGAATCAACGCCTTCGTCAACTGGTCGAACGGCACGGCGCGGGCGACCAGGTAGTTCTCATGGTACCCGTAGCTGTTGCCCTTGCCGTCCGAATTGTTCTTATAGAGGACGAACTGGTCCGACCCGCGAGAGCGGGTCAACGCCTCCAAGCTCTTGGCCAGCACCAACTCGCCCGCCCGCTCATAGGCCACCAGTTCCGCCGGTTCGAGACATTCCGGGGTCGAATATTCGGGATGCGCGCCGTCCACATAGAGACGCCCCCCGTTGGCCAAGAGCTTGTTCAACTGGCGATTGTACTCGGGCCCCGGCCGCTCCCGTTCCCCTTCCACTTCAAATCCGCGGGCGTCCAGGAGCGGATTCTCGCCTTCGTAATCCCAGACGGCTTGCGGCGCCGGCAAGGACGGATAGTGGGCGATGACGTGCAGGGAGTTCGTGACCGGATCCGCCGCGCCGGCATCCCGCACGGCGATCCCGAACTCCGTTTCGGTGCCCAGAACCCTGTGAAAGGGACCTGTTTCCGTTGCCATAGATAGAACTGAAACGAACCCGACTTAGAGATAGTGACCGGTCGTAATGGTTTCGATCTGGCGCGCCTCGGAGCCACCACCGATGATGGTGCGGATATGGACGATCTTCTCTCCCTTCTTGCCGGCAATTTTCGCCCAATCGTCGGGATTGGTGGTGTTGGGCAGGTCCTCGTGTTCCTTGAACTCCTCGCGGATGGCGCGAATCAGGTCGTCGGCCCGGAGTCCCTGTCCTTCATTGGCGATCGCGCGCTTGACGGCGAACTTCTTGGCCCGCGAGACGATGCCTTCGATCAGCGCGCCGCTCGCAAAATCCTTGAAGTACAGGGTTTCCTTCTCTCCGTTGGCATAGGTGACTTCGATGAACTTGTTTTCGTCGCTGGTGCTGTACATCCGATCCACGGTCATGGCGATCACATGCTCGACGAAGGCGGCGGGATCGTTCCCGTGCCGCTTCACTTCCTCCGGATCGAACGGGAGCTCCGTCGTGACGTAGATCGAGAAAATGTCTCGCGCGGACGAGGCGTCCGGCCGGGACACCTTCACCTTGACGTCGAGGCGCCCGGCCCGCAGCACGGCGGGATCGATGAGATCCTGCCGGTTGCTGGCGCCGATCACGATCACGTTGCGGAGCCGCTCCACGCCGTCGATCTCCGAGAGGAACTGCGGCACGATCGTGGACTCGATATCGGACGAAATGCCGCTCCCTCTGGTCCGGAACAGGGCGTCCATCTCGTCGAAGAACACGATCACCGGATGGCCGCTGGCCGCCCGCTCCTTCGCCTTCTTGAACACCTCGCGAACCTGCCGTTCGGATTCCCCCACGTACTTGTTCAGCAGCTCCGGCCCCTTCACGTGGAGAAAGAAGCTGCGCACTTCCTTCCCCGTCAGGTGGCCGAGCTTCTTTGCGATCGAGTTCGCCACCGCTTTGGCGATCAGCGTCTTGCCGCAGCCGGGCGGACCGTACAGCAGCACCCCCTTGGGCGCGCTCAACTTGTATTCGGCAAACAGGTGCGGATACAGGAACGGCAGCTCGACCGCGTCCCGCACCTGTTCGAGCTCCTTCTGAAGCCCGCCGATGTGCTCGTAGCTGACGTCGGGAATTTCTTCGAGGACGAGTTCTTCGGCCTCGGACTTCGGCAGCTTCTCGATCACATATCCCGAACGGGGGTCATAGAGCAGATGATCGCCGACGCTCAGTCGCTGGCTGAGCAGGGGCTCCCCAAGATCGGCCACTTTTTCTTCGTCGAAGTGCAGCGTCACGAGCGCGCGGCGGTCGTCGAGGACGTCCTTAAGCCTGACGACTTCCCCCTGGCTGTCGAAGCCGCGGGACTCGATGATGTTGAGCGCGTCGTTCAGGATCACCTCCTGGCCCTTGCGCAACCCCTTGACGGCGACGGCCGGATGCACGCTCACCTTCATCTTCCGGCCGGACACGTACACGTTCGCCGTGCCGTCGTCATTCACGCCGGAAAAAATGGCGAAGGTGGAGGGCGGCGCGGTCAGCTTGTCGATCTCGGCCCGCAACGCTTCGATCTGGGCCTTGGCTTCCTGCAGCGTGGCGGCGAGCTTTTCGTTGTGGCGGTTGGCCTGTTCGAGTTGATAGCGTGACTGGTACAGCCGGTGGATCTCTTCCTCCATCGACTGGATTTGGACGCGGAGCTTCTCGATCTCTCGCGAATGCTCGTCGTGTTTCTGCACGGGGGTCGAGTCCTTTTCGGAAAGACGTTTGGTGATCTTCTGAACGGATTCACGCAGGGAACGGAGCCGCCCCGATCCTTTTTTTGGCTCCCGCATCCTCCCTGCCGACCTCATCCACGGCTCTGCCGAACGCGCCCCACTGCTGACTTGCACGGATTCTAACATCCGGTCTATCGAGGGTCAACTGGAACACAGAACGGAACCGGCCGCACGCATGGGCTCCGGCGCATTGTCTAGTGTTACTACGTATCATGGCCCCGCCATATTCCCATGACGGCTCCTGTCGCTGCGACCGACGTAGTCCGAACTCGAACCCCTTATGCCGATGGACCGGCCTCATGCAACGCCCGAAGAAACGCGCGGACGGCAGCCGGCACGTCCGGCGCGGAGAGAATCGAAGAGACCACGGCCACGCCATGGGCTCCCGCTCGCCGCGCCTCCACCGCGCGCCCCGGAGTCACGCCGCCGATGGCAAAGACCGGCACCCGCGCGATTCTACAGACCTCCGCCAGCCGATCTATCCCCTGCGGCCTGCCGTAGGCGTGTTTGGACGGCGTGTCGTAGACCGGCCCGAAGACCACGAAGTCCGCCCCGTCATCCTGCGCCCGGCGGACCTCCTCCAATGAATGGGTGGAGACGCCCAGCAAGCGGTCCGGGCCAATCATGGCCCTGACGCGTCCGGGCGGCAGACTGCTGGCGCGCAAGTGCACGCCATCGGCCCCAAGAGCCAGGGCGATATCCGCACGGTCGTTGACGAGCACACGGGTGGGGCGATCGGCAACCGCCGAGCGGATCATTCGGACCAACGCCGCCAGTTCCCGCGTCGGCAGGTCCCGCTCGCGCACTTGGACAGCCGGCAGGCCGGCTTGACTCGCCAGCGCGATCACCTCGCCGAGGGGCCGCCCGCCGGTCTGACTCCGGTCGCTCACTAAATAGAGACGGAACTGAACGGGAGGCATGGACGGCCAAGATTGTGCAACAAGGGCTGAGGACTGAGAACCAAGGGCAGGACTCTTGTCATCCGTTCCGATCGACCGTCACCATGCAGCCCTCGTGGCTCGCGTCTCAATCCTGAATTACAGCATGCCCTCGATCGGGCTGCTGGCCGTCGCGTACAACTTCCTGGGAATGCGTCCGGCCTTATAGGCCAACCGGCCCGCGTGCACCGCATAGCGCATCGCTTCCGCCATTGCGATGGGATGCTGCGCGCCCGCGATCGCGGTGTTCATCAACACCGCATCGGCGCCGTATTCCATGGCCAGCGCCGCATCCGAGGCGGTTCCCACGCCGGCGTCTACGATGACCGGCACGTTGACGGTTTCGAGGATGATCTTGAGGTTGTAGGGATTGCGAATGCCCAATCCCGAACCGATGGGGGCCGCCAGGGGCATGACCGCGGGACAGCCGATATCGACCAGTTTCTTCGCCACGATCGGGTCGTCATTGGTGTAGGGCAAGACCACGAACCCTTCCTTGACGAGAATCTTCGCGGCTTCGATCAAGCCGGCGGTGTCCGGAAACAGCGTCCGTTCGTCTCCGATGACCTCGAGCTTGACCAGATCGGACACCCCGGCGGCTCGGGCGAGCCGCGCATACCGGACCGCATCCTCGACGGTGTAGCAGCCGGCGGTGTTGGGGAGGATCGTGTATTTTTTCGGGTCCAGATAATCCAGCAGATTCTCTTTCGACCGATCGGTGATGTTCACGCGCCGGACCGCGACCGTGACCACGTCCGCGCCCGACGCTTCAATCGCCTTCTGGGTTTCCACGAAATCCTTGTACTTTCCCGTCCCCACCCATAAGCGAGACCGGAATTCCCGCCCGGCAATGATCAGGCTATCGTCCTGCATGGCTATCACCTTCGCGGAGCCCGAGGCTCCCTCTTCAGAGACTCCCGCCTCCGATGAAACTGATGATCTCGACCCGGTCCCCCTCCGTGAGCAACCGTTGGCCGAATTGTCCCCGCTCGAGGATGTCCAGATTCACTTCGACCGCCACCCGTTCTCCCGTGATGTTCAGTTCCCGCAGGAGGTCGGCGACGGTCGTGCCCGACGTCGTTTCCCGCACCTGCCCGTTCACGTGGATTTGCATTCAGGAGACCCGGCGAAGTAATCCTAGGGGACGGTTTCCCGGAATGTCAACCGACGGAACTGCCGGAATCCAGCCGATCACATGGCCATGACGAGAGCAAACGAAGAGCTGGCCGCAATCTTTCTCCGCATGGCCGACCTGTTGCGCGGCCAGCAGGCCAATCCCTACCGGATCAGGGCCTACCGGCGCGCGGCTGAAACCTTAACGTCGATTGTGGAAGATGTCGCGCAGATTGAAGGGCGTGGAGAGTTGGAGCGGATCGACGGAATCGGGAAGGACCTCGCGAACAAGATTCGGGAATTTCTCAGGACCGGCGCGATCCAATCCTATGAAGCTCTCAAGCGCCCGCTGCCGCCGGAGGTTCAGCCATGGACATCCCTGCCGGGACTCTCCGAGACGCTGGTGCAGCATCTCTATTTCCGCTTGAACATTCGGGACCTGGACGACCTGGCGGGGCTGGTCCGCTCCCATCTGCTCCGCACGCTGCCGAGTTTCGGGGGTGACGAGGAGAGCCTGCTCCAAGCCATCGACGCGCTGCGCGCCGGTCAGGACGCCCGTCCTCCTTCGACCTGACCCGTCACTCGGTCCCGGTTCACTCCTCCCACTTATGTCGTGGGCTTGAGATCCTTGAAGATCGACCAGGTCTTCAACATATCGACGGCCTTCTGCAATTGCACATCCTCTTCAAGCGACGGCTCCCCGTTCGCATCGGTGGGAACCGCGGGAATCGGAGCCTTGCTTCCACCGTTCGTGGCAGGGGGAGTCGTGGCGGCATCTTTTTCCTTCTCCTTATTCCCCGTTCCCTTGGCCCCCTTGTCGGCCGCGCCCTTCTCCGGCGCCTCCTTGTCGCCAGGCTTGGCGCTTGCGACCTGCGGAGCAGGCTGCGCCGCCTTCACGACGATATCCGGCGTGATGCCGGTCGACTGGATGGTTCGCCCTTTCGGCGTATAGTACTTGGCGGTCGTGAGCCGCAAGCCTGATCCATCCTGAAGCGGCAGAATCGTCTGGACGGAGCCCTTGCCGAAGCTGGTCGCGCCGACGATGACGGCACGGCCCCAATCCTGAAGCGCCCCTGCGACGATTTCCGACGCGCTGGCGGACCCCTCATTGACCAGGACGATCATCGGAGAATCGTCAATGCCGTCCTTGGCCTTGGAAACATACTCGTCCTTGCGCCCGTCCCGGCCCTTGATATACACGATCAGCTTCCCGGGCCCGACGAACTGTTCGGAGACTTCCACCGCCGCCGTCAGCAACCCGCCGGGATTATTGCGCAGGTCGAGAATGGTGGCGGTCGTTTTCTGCTCGCGGAGCTGCTTCAACGCTTTGCTGAGGTCCCGGCCGGTTGATTCCTGGAATTGCGTGAGCCTGATGTAACCGATGGTCTTGTCGATCACCTTCGACTTCACGCTCTCGATCTTGATCGTGTCCCGCACCAGTTCGAACACGAGCGGGTCGGCGGCGCCCTCCCGCTGGACCGTCAGGTTGACTTTGGTGCCTTTGGGCCCCCGCATCTTCTGGACGGCGTCCATGAGCGTGAGATCTTTCGTCGGCTCATTGTTCACCTTGGTAATGAAATCCCCGGCCTTGATCCCGGCGCGATAGGCCGGCGTGCCTTCAATGGGGGCGATGACCGTCAATCGATTGTCCTTGACGCCGATCTGGATCCCGACGCCGCCGAACTCGCCCTTGGTCTCGACCTGCATCTCCTTGTACATCTCGGCCGTCATGTAGGCCGAGTGGGGATCGAGCGTGGACAGCATGCCGCGGATGGCCCCCTGCACCAGATCCTTGATCTTTGTCTCATCCACATAGTGCTTCTGAACCTGGCTCAACACTTCGGAAAAGACTTTGAGCTCCTCATACGTTTCCGTGGCGTAGCCGGTGTGTTCCCACCCCTTGCCGATCAGAACCCCTCCGACCAAGGCCACCACGACCAACGGCCCAAGCAACCATGAACGGCGCCGTGACTGCTGTTCCATCATCCCACGATCCTTTCTGTGAACGTCGTTAGCGTTTGGCCAGCCAGAGAAGGGGGTCCACCGCCTCCGCGCCTTCCCGTAGTTCAAAGTATAACGTGCTGTCGCCTGTCATCCCAGTATCCCCGGTCTCGCCCAGCGCCTGCCCGGTCTCGACCCGGTCGCCCACGTTGGCCAGAAGTTTCGAGGCATGCGCGTACAGCGAGAAGTACCCGTTTTGATGGTCGACGATCACCACCTGCCCGTAGCCCTTCAACCAATCGGCATAGACCACCGTGCCCGGCATCACGCACTTGATCGCGCTGCCTTCGGCGGACCGGATCTCGATCCCCTTGCGTTGGATGTAGGTTTCAAACGTCGGATGCTTCTGCCGGCCGAATAGGGACACCACCTCGCCCTGTACCGGCCATGGGAGCACCCCCTTGAACTTCCGCCCCGCGCCGGGCAGCGCCGCCGGCGGCTTCGCCCTCGCCAGCTTGCGTCGCTGTTCCAGCTCGTTCAAGAGACTGTCGACGCGGCCCGCGGACCGTTCCAGCTCATCGATCACTCGCTGATAGGACTCCTTTTGATAGGTCACCTTTTTCAGATACTGGCGCTTCTGGCTGCGGAGGTCCCGGATCTCGCGGATTTTCTTGTCGGTCAGCAACTGGTACGCCACCATCTCCTCCCGGACCAGCGCCCGCTGTCGCTCGGCCGCTTCCAGGCGGGTCATATCCGTCCGGTAGGATTCCACCATCGCATATTCCCGCCGGGACAGCGTGGAGAGATACTGAAAACGGCGTTGGAAGTCGCTGTACGACTGGGCCGCCAGCAGGAGCTTCATCGGCCCCCACTGCCCTTGAATGTATTGCAGCCGGGCCCTGGCCAGAATCGCCTCCTGATGTTCGGTCGTGCGGCCCCTGAGTTCGGCCAACTGGCCGTTGAGTTCGGTGATCTCCTGATCTTTCTTGGCCACTTGGCGAGTGACCTCTTGCCGTTCCTGGCGTAATTTGACGACTCGTTGATCGAGCTGTTGCAGATTTTGCAGCACGGATTCGCGCTGCCGTTCCGCCGCGTCGGCATGCTGCTTTTCTTCTTGAATCCGGCTCTTGAGCTTCTGGAGGTTCTGGCGCTCGCGCTCGATCTTCTGCGACAGCCCGTCGCCCTCCTTCCCGGCCCAAACGGGCGCGGCCAATCCCGCGCAGAGCGCCAATCCGAGCCAGGCCGAGATCAACCTTGGCATCACAGGCTTGCCGCCTCCCGCATCCGCATGATGGACAAAAAACTCCCGACAGCGCCCAAGAGCACCCCGGCCACGATCAACACACCCTTCACGTGTCCCGGGAAATAACTCAGCCAGGGCTGCGGGCCCAGCAACTGGGAGGCCGTGCCGAGCTTCAGGCGAAACAGCTCGAAACCGCCCTTCAGAATGCCGAGAGCCAGGAGGCTGCCGGCTCCCCCCAGCATGGCTCCTTCTATCAGATAGGGCAGCCGGAGAAAACTCCCGGACGCCCCCACCAGCCGCAGGATCTGGACCTCATCGCGCCGCGCATGCAAGGTCAGGCGGATCGTACTGCCGATAATCGTCACAGACGCGACGGAGAGGATCAAGCCGACGCTGAGCGCCAAACCCTCCAGATTCCGCAACAGCCCCGTCAAATTCTCCACCCAATCCTGGCTATACTCCACTTGGGCGACCCCCGGCAGCGCCTTGAATTGCTCGGCCCACCGCCGCACGAATTCAGGCGAGCGAAAGCGCGGGGCGAGCGTGACCGCAAACGACGCCGGAAGGGGATTCTCGCCGAGCCCTTCCAGCAGTTCGAAGTCGGACGGGAACTGCTCCCGGAAATCTGCCAGCGCCTGATCCTTGGAGACGAAGGAGAGGGCGGCCACGGCCTGTTCCCGCTCCAATTGCTGTCGCAGTTCGGCCAACTGAGAGTCGGACAGGTTCTCTTGCAAGAACACGATGACCTTGATTTCATTGGCCAGCGAGGCCGCCATTCCCCGCACGTTCAGATAGATCAAGAGGAACACCCCGAGGCAGGCCAGGGTGAAGCCGGTCGTCACGACCGCGACGAGGCTGGTCGTCCGGTTCAACCGGATGTTCGCCCAGGCTTCCCGAAGCAGATAGCCGAGTCGTCTCATGCCCCGTCCCGTTGATCGCCGACCAGCTTACCATGTTGCATGGTGACGACGCGCCGGTTGACCTGCTTCATCACCTGCGGGTCGTGGGTCGCCAGGATCACCGTCGTGCCGCGGGCGTTGATCATTTTGAAGAGCTCGATGATCTCCGACGTCAAATGCGGGTCCAGGTTCCCGGTCGGCTCGTCGGCCAGCAGGATCAGCGGACTGTTCACGATCGCCCGGGCGATGCAGACCCGCTGCTGTTCCCCTGCCGACAGACTGGGGGGCAATTGCTCCTTCTTGTGCTCGACGCCGACCGACCGCAAGGCCTCCGACACCTTCCGCCTGGTATCCGCGCCCGAGGCGCCCGCCACCACCAGCGGAAGCGCCACATTCTCGTAGACCGTTCGTTTCGGCAGGAGCCGGAAATCCTGGAGCACGATGCCCATCCGGCGCCGGAGGAGCGGAACCTCGCGCGGAGACAGTTTCCCGATATTCTGTCCCTGAATCAGCAGTTGTCCCTCGTCCGCCTGTTCTCCTCCGAACAGCAGCTTGAGGAGGGTGGTCTTTCCCGCTCCGCTGCCACCCATCAGGAGCACGAACTCGCCCTTGCCGATCTCCAAATTGATATCGGACAGCGCCTGGCATCGCCCATAGGCCTTGGAGACGTGGAACAGTTGGATCATGCAGACGCCCGCGCGCCGGACCGATCGTACCCGGATGCCGGCCTAGGAGCCTGTCCGACATTGACCTTTCTACTGCGGCGAACGATGTACCGGCATCTGCTTCGTTCTCGGCCCCGAAACATCCTCAACGTATTCCAGCGAATACGCTTCCGGGTTTTCGTGGCCTGCGGCCTTGCATCTGCCAGCACCTCCTTCACCTCGTCACGAACGGCAATGTCGGATAGGCTCCTAGCCCACATTATTCATGACGGTTCGTGACGAAACCGCCAAGACGCCATGCGAGACGGGCACGCAGAGACGCGAGGGAGGAAGGCATACTTGAAACAGTATGTCGACCGACCGAGCGGCGAGCGCCTGCCCGCTTGGTTGCCGGAAACAGGCAGCCAAGCTTGTCGCAGCGGCGTGTTGGCGGTTGCAGTAGAAGCGGTCATGAATAATGTGGGCTAGCACCGGAGATGCTGTGCCGACACCTCAAAGGCGTTCTCAATGTGGGTGACCGTCGCCGGAGCGTCACAGGGTTGTTCAACGAGCACTACATCAAAGCGGCAGACCTGATCCTCAAGCCGATGGATCGACAGGTACTGGGCCGCCAGTTGCGCGAGCCGGCGTTGCTTGGCCGGCGTCACGGCGTAGGCGGCGCCCCCCATCGCCGCGGAGCGGCGGGCCTTCACTTCCACGAACACCAACACGGCTCCCTGCCGGACGATCAGATCGACTTCGCCCTGCGGCAGCCGCACGTTGCGGGCGACCAAACGGTAGCCTTTCCGGAGCAAATGGCGTTCGGCCAGATGTTCGCTCTGCTGGCCGAATCCCCGGGCCTCCTGTTTGGTCGTCATGGTTCGGATTCACACAACCCGCTCATCGGCTCGGCCGGCGACAGACCTGTTACCCGGCCTGTTACAAGGGAGCACGTGTCTGGGCCGCACACTGTTCATCAGGCCCGTCGAACGGCAGCAGGTCCGTCTCGATCCGCTCCACCGGCGCGAAGGTCCGCCGATGGATGGGGCTCGGTCCATGGAGTTTCAGCAAGTGGAGGTGCTCGGGGGTGCCATACCCCTTATGGTCGCGAAAATTATACTGGGGATAGAGGCGGTGATACTGTTCCATCAGCCGATCCCGCGCCACCTTGGCAACAATCGAGGCCGCCGCCACGGACAGGGAGAGTTGATCGCCCTTGATGATGGGGCGTTGAGGAATCGGCACGTTCGGAAGCACGATGGCGTCCAAGAGCAGAAAGTCCGGGGCGGCCTGTAAGCAGAGCAGGGCCCGGGACATGGCCAGGCGCGTCGCTTCGAGGATGTTGAGGCGGTCGATCTCCTGTTCGGACACCTGCCCGACTCCCACGGCCAGGGCACGGAGCCGGATGTCCTCGAAGAGCTTCGTCCGAACCGGTTCGGTCAACAACTTCGAATCGGCGACGCCGGGAAGTTTGACACGCGCGGGCAGGATGACCGCTGCGGCAACAACCGGACCGGCCAACGGCCCGCGGCCGGCTTCGTCAAGGCCGGCGACCAGGCGATAGCCGCACCGGCGTGCTTCGGACTCGAATTCGTGGGTGGGCTCCACGCAGCGTCTCTCGGCGTCGGGCCGGCTTCCCCGGAGATTGGCCGGTGCCGCCGCCGTTCAAGCCAAGTCTATGCCTTCGCAGCGGGCGCGGCCAGTTTCGCTTCCCCCACGCCGCTCTTGCCTTCGGGCGAATACTCCCGCTCCGCGACCTTCGCCGTCTTGCCCTTCTTGCCTCTCAAATAATAGAGCTTGGCGCGGCGGACACGTCCCTGCCGCACCACGTCGATCTTGGCGATGATCGGCGAATGCACCGGGAAAATCCGCTCGACGCCGACGCCGTAGGAAATCTTCCGCACAGTGAACGTTTCGGCGTTGCCGCCCCCTTTGCGGCTGATCACGACGCCCTCATAGACCTGAATGCGGTCCTTGTCGCCTTCGCTCACCGTCACATGCACCCGCACCGTGTCGCCAATCTCAAATTTAGGCTGGTCCTTCTTGACCAAAGACCGGTTCAGCCGTTCCAAGCGATTCATGTTCCTACCCCTCCTCCCCACACTCGACCGTCGTCGAGGGGGTTCGTTCGTGAAGTATTTCGTCCAACAGCCTACGGTCTTCGGCTGAGAGAACCCGATCCCGTAACAAATCCGGACGCTTGACGTAGGTACTGCGCAAGGCCTCCTTCCGTCGCCATCGTCGAATGTGCTCATGATTCCCGGAGAGCAAAATCTCCGGAACAGCCAACCCGCGAAACTCAGGCGGCCGCGTATAGTGCGGATAGTCCAGCAGCGGCTCCTGAAAGGAGTCCCGCAAGGCGGAGTCTGGATCACCCAGAACGCCCGGAATCAACCGGGTGGCGGCATCGATCATCACCAGCGCGGCCAATTCGCCGCCGGTGAGCACATAGTCCCCGATCGAGATTTCCTCCGGCTTGAGGCTGAGCCGCACCCGCTCGTCAATGCCTTCGTAGTGCCCGCACAAAAACACGATTGTCCGTGCTTCCTCGCTCAACTCCTGAGCGATCTGTTGGCTGAACGGCCGTCCCTGGGGCGACGGCATGATCACCCGCAGACCGGAGGGCTCCCCCTGTTCTTCCGCACCGGCTTGCAGGGCTTCCACGGCGCGCACAAACGGCTCCGGCTTCAGCACCATGCCGCCGCCGCCGCCATAGGGGGCATCGTCAGCCACCTTGTGACGATCCTCCGTATAGTCGCGCAAATTCCGCACCCGGACCGCCAGCAGGCCCTTCTCCTGGGCGCGCTTCAGCATGCTCTGCCCCAGCACTCCCGAGACCAGGTCGGGAAACAGCGTGAGCACCTCACCACGCATGGGCGCCGACCTTTCCATCCTCATACAGGTCGTCGAGCAGTCCGGGAATGGCGTGAATGGTCACCTGACGACTTGCCAGATCCACCTGGGCGACGAACTCTTTTACCGCCGGCACCATCGCCTCCCGCTTGCCGCTCCGCACGACGAGCAGATGGCCGCCGGCCGTCTCGATGACTTCTTCTAACCGCCCCACCGGATGGCCCTGCTCGTCCACGACGGAGAGTCCGATCAGATCACATTGCAAGGGTGCGTCCGGCAACGCCATATTCGCCGCGGCCCACCGCTCGGCATAGAGGTATCCACCCCGAAATGCTCCGGCCTCTTCCGGCGAGCGCAGGGCTTCGACGCTCAGAATGTAGCGGTCGCCCCCGCCCCGCACCTCCGTCACCCTCGTCTCCACTCGTTTTCCTTCCAGAGAGGTCAAGACCACCTGATCCAACGACTCGAACCGGCTTGACACGTCGCTGAGCGACCGGACCTTGATCGCACCCTTGACGCCGAACGGGCGCTCGATTGCCCCGATCACGACCAACTCGGCTTCCATGATATCTGTAGGTCCCTTCATCACCAATATCCCCACGGGCTCCCGCGGGCGGCTGACTACCGGAAGCGCTCAAGGTCCAAATTCCCGAATCCTGATCGATGAGACGACCGAGCTACCGAGGCTTTTCAGCGGCACGGGGCGCAGGAGTAGATGCCAACAGGCCGGCGCGACGGAGAATCGTCCGCACCGTCACGGTCGGCTGGGCCCCCTTCTTAATCCAGTCCAGCACGCGCTCCTGCTTGATCTCCGCCACGGCAGGGTTCTTCAACGGATTGTAGGTCCCCAGCACCTCGATGTACCGGCCGTCTCTGGGACACCGGGAATCGGCGGCCACCAGCCGGTAGAGGGGAAGTTTATGTCGCCCTGCGCGCGCGAGTCGTAAATGAACGGCCACGTGAATCTCCTTTGTTCTGGGAAGCGAGCTTCCTGGTTGCGTTGAACTACATCGTCCGGAGGGCCTGCAGCAGATTGCGGCGGCCACCCGGCCCGCTGATGGCTTTGACAAGCTTTCTCGCGCTGAGAAACTGCTTGATGAGCCGGTTGACTTCCTGCACGCTGGTGCCGCTGCCGCGCGCGATGCGCTTCTTGCGGCTGCCGTTGAGCAACGTGTGGTCGCGGCGCTCCTGCGCCGTCATGGAATCGATGATGGCCACGATCCGGCCGATCTCCTTGTCCGGCATCGCGTCGCCGTTCATCATGTCGCGCAGCCGCTGGCCGCCCGGCAGCATGCCGAGAATCTGCTCCATGCTCCCCAGCTTGTTGACCTGCTTGATCTGGTCGCGAAAATCGTCGAACGTCAGCGTCTTGCCGCTCAATGTCTTGCGGGCGACCTCGGCCTGTTCCTGCGAATAGGTCTCCTGCGCCTTTTCGATGAGGGTCAGCACGTCCCCCATGCCCAGGATCCGGGAGGCCATCCGATCCGGGTGGAACAGTTCCAGCGCATCGAGCTTCTCGCCCACCCCGAGGAACTTGATCGGCTTCCCGGTCACCGCGCGGATGGACAGGACGGCGCCGCCGCGCGCATCGCCTTCGGTCTTCGTCAGGATCACGCCGGTCAGCCCCACCTGCTGGTCGAACTGCCCGGCCATCGAGACCGCATCCTGCCCCGTCATCGCGTCGGCCACGAGCAGGACTTCCTGCGGGAGAACGGCCTGTTTCACCGCCACCAGCTCGTGCATCAGCTCATCGTCGATATGCAGGCGCCCGCCTGTGTCCAGAATCACGACGTCGTAGCCCTTGTCCCTGCCCCGCTCCGTTCCCTCGCGGCAGATCTGCACCACATCCCGCTGGGTCGCATCGACCCGGTCGGCCCGGTGCACGTCTACGCCCAGCGACGCCCCGAGATTGGACAACTGGTCGCCCGCCGCCGGCCGCCGCGGATCGGCCGCCACAAGGAGCACGCGACGGCCCTGGTTCTTGAACCATCGCGCGAGCTTGCCGCAGGTCGTCGTCTTGCCGGCCCCCTGCAACCCTACCATCATGATGATCGTGGGAGGGACCGAGGCCAGTTTCAGACCGGCCTGCTCCTTCCCCATCATCTCGCCCAGCTCTTCCCAGACGATCTTGACGACCTGGTGTCCGGGAGTCAGGCTCTGCAAGACCTCCTGCCCGACCGCTTTCACACGGACCCGCTCGATGAAGTCCTTGACCACCTTGAAGTTCACGTCCGCTTCGAGCAGCGCCAGGCGAACTTCCTTGAGAGCCTCCGCAATGTTGGCCTCAGTGAGCACACCCTGCCCCCGAAGCTTCCGGAGAATGGTCTCGAATTTCTGGCTTAAGGCATCCAGCACGGGCACACCTATCCTGCTCGTCGGGCTATTTTTAGGTATCGCTTACGTATCGTGTCGGAATTTCAGGAAAAAGACCATCGGGCAGTGTAGACAACAGGATGCTGAAAGTCAAGGCGTCAAAGAGACCCCTATTCTCCGGCTAAGCAGGGCTGAGCGCCAGGATTTTGCTTCGCGCCAAGGCCAAAAGGGTCTGTTGGACCGCTGCTGTGAGGCGCAAGAGCGTGCGGCGGGCATGATGGATGACTGTGC